>Ga0247713_1000158_pt1 | contig 47752 bp, 46 predicted proteins | sample 21E_NmetaG_FD_189936 | JGI IMG/M metagenome (GOLD analysis project Ga0247713, IMG submission 189936) | Soil microbial communities from hillslope of Landscape Evolution Observatory, University of Arizona, Oracle, AZ, United States - 2-1-E_N | ecosystem: Engineered > Artificial ecosystem >...
GGTCAGCTTGGTTGGGCGATGACCACTGGGTGGCTCGCTCGCTCGTGGCCGGCTATACGATGTTGACCGTCACCTTCATGCCTCCGGTGTAGTGGCCGGGCTGGTGGCAGCCGATGAGGGTCTGCCCCGGCTGGTCGAAGGTGTGGGTGAGCTCGGCGGTCTTGCCGGGCTTGACGCTCACCGCGTTGGAGCCCTTGCCGTGGTGGGCGTGGCCGCCCCGCATCTCCTTCCCATGCTCCTCTTGGGCGGCCTGGTCGCCGATGAAGGCGTCATGGGTCACCTGGCCGGTGTTGGTGAAGACGAAGCGGACCTTCTCGCCGGCGCGGACGTCGACTTCGGTAGGGGAGAAGGCGACGTCGCGCATCTCCACCTCGATGACCCGGGCGTCGTCGGGGCCGGCAGTGAGGGCGGGCTCGTCGCCCGACCCGCACGCGGCCAGCGCGGCGAGGACGGGAACGGCCAGTAGGAACATGACGCGTTTCATGACGGGTGGTCTCCTCTTGGGCGGATCAGGTGGACGTGCGGAACGAGCGGAGGCGGAGGCTGTTGGTGACGACGAAGATGCTGGAGAAGGCCATGGCCGCGCCGGCGATCATCGGGTTCAGGAACCCCAGGGCGGCCAGGGGCAAGGCGGCGACGTTGTAGGCGAAGGCCCAGAACAGGTTGCCCTTGATGGTGCGCAGGGTCCGGCGGGAGAGACGGATGGCGTCGGCCGCCGAGCGCAGGTCGCCCCGGACGAGGGTGATGTCGCTGGCCTCGATGGCGACGTCGGTGCCGGTGCCCATCGCCAGTCCGAGGTCGGCCTGGGCCAGGGCGGCAGCGTCGTTGACCCCGTCGCCCACCATGGCCACCACCTTTCCCTCGGCCTGCAGCCGGCGGACGACCTCCAGCTTCTCCTCGGGCAGGACCTCGGCGACGACCTGGTCGATCCCCAGCTCCTCGGCGACGGCTTGGGCGGTGGCGGTGTTGTCGCCGGTGAGCAGGACGGGCGTGAGACCGAGCGCCCGGAACTGGGCGATGGCCTCGGCCGACGTGGGCTTGATGGTGTCGGCGACGACGAGGACGGCCCGCGCCTCGCCGTCCCAACCGACGAGGACGGCGGTGCGGCCCGCGACCTCGGCCGCGTCCTTGGCCGCGGCCAGCTCCGGACCGAGCGCCAGGCCCCAGTCGGCCAGAAAGCGCATGCGCCCGGCGACGACGGCGTGACCGTCGACCACGCCCTGGACCCCCAGACCCTGGCTGTTGGTGAACGACTCGACCGCCGGAAGGGACCCGCCGAGCCGGGCTTTGGCCGCGGCCGCGATGGCCCGGGCGATCGGGTGCTCGGAAGCGTCTTCGACGGCGCCCGCCATGGCCAGCGCCTCCTCGGCGGTGGTGCCGGGCGCGGGGACCACCTCGACGAGGGACATCTGGCCGGTGGTGACCGTGCCGGTCTTGTCGAGGACCACCGTGTCGACCCGCCGGGTGGACTCCAGCATCTCGGGGCCCTTGATCAGGATGCCGAGCTGGGCGCCGCGACCGGTGCCGACCAGGAGGGCGGTAGGCGTGGCCAGTCCGAGAGCGCAGGGGCAGGCGATGATGAGGACGGCGACGGCGGCGGTGAAGGCGGCGGTGGAGCCCTCGCCGGAGGCCAGCCACGCCCCAAGGGTGACGAGGGCCAGGACGATGACCACCGGCACGAACACTGCGGAAATCCGGTCGGCCAGGCGCTGGACCGGCGCCTTGCCACTCTGGGCTTCCGTGACCAGGCGGCCCATCTGGGCCAGCTGGGTGTCGGCGCCCACACGGGTGGCCCGTATGACGAGGCGGCCGCCAGCGTTGACCGTGGCCCCGACCACGTTGTCGCCCGGGCCGACCTCGACGGGCACGCTCTCGCCGGTGAGGAGGGAGGCGTCGATGGCCGACGTGCCCTCCTCGACGACACCGTCGGTGGCCACCTTCTCACCTGGGCGGACGACGAAGAGGTCGCCGACCGCCAGCTCGTCGACGGGGATGCGGCGCTCGACTCCGTCGCGGAGAACAGCCACGTCCTTGGCCCCGAGCTCGAGCAGGGCCCGTAGTGCCGCGCCGGAGCGGCGCCGGGCGCGGGCCTCGAAGTACCGGCCGGCCAGGATGAACGTGGTGACGCCGGCCGCCACCTCCAGGTAGATCTCATGGGTGCCCGAGCCGCGGGCGATGCTGAGCTCGAACGGCATGACCATGCCCGCCATGCCTGCGTCGCCGAGGAACAGTGCGTACAGCGACCAGATGTAGGCGGCCAAGGTGCCGATGGAGATCAGCGTGTCCATGGTGGCCGCGCCGTGGCGGAGGTTCACCAACGCGGCCCGGTGGAAGGGGAGGGCGCCCCAGACGACGACAGGCGAGGCCAGGGTGAGCGACAGCCACTGCCAGTTCTCGAACTGCAGGGCCGGGACCATGGCCATGGCGATCACCGGGACGCTGAGGACCAGTGACACCAGCACGCGGGTGCGGACGGGCGCGGTCTCGTCGTGCTCCTCGGGTATGGCGGCGCCGGATTCGCCCCCGCCCTTGCCCTCGGACTCGGTTGCGCGCGGGGCCCGGGGGAGGGCGGCCGTGTAGCCGGCGGCCTCGACGGCGGCGATGACTTCGGCCGGCTCGGTGCCTTCGGGAATCTGCACCGTGGCGTGCTCGGTGGCGTAGTTGACCGTGGCCGACACTCCGTCGAGGCGGTTCAGGCGCTTCTCTATCCGGGCCGCACAGGACGCGCAGGTCATGCCCCCTATGTCGAGCTCGACCTTTGTAGGGCCGGGGACCGCGCTCAACTTCGCACCTCGTACCCGGCTTCCTCGACGGCCCCCTGCAGGGCGGCGGGGTCGGGCGTGCTCTCGGCCACGATGGTGACCTTTCCGCTGGGGAGGTCGACCGCCACGTCGGTGACGCCGTCGAGCTTGCCCAGCTCGGTCTGGACCGCGTTCACACAGTGGCCGCAGGTCATCCCGTCGACGGTGATGGTGGTGGTCGTGCTCATGGCAGGGCTCCTTCGGAGATCGATCGTACGTCTACCCGGTACGGGTACCGAGGCAATATACCATGGGGGGGTATACCGGTCAAGAGGTTCCCAGCTCCAGCCGCACGCAGCAGGCGCCTTGGGTCGGGCGGAACCGGGCGGTGACCCGGCCGGCGGGGAGGGCTGCGCTGAACCCTTCGAGCAATGCCAGGTTCATCCGGCAGACCAGTTCGGGCTGGTCGGCGACGATGGAGGAGAACGGGCAGTTGCCGAGGACGATCTCGCCCCGGCCGGCGCGCGGCTCGTACCCTTCGGCGGCGAGGGCCTCTGCGGCCGCACCAGCCAGTGCCGCCTGCGACGTGCGTCGGCCGGCGTGGCGGACGACGGTCCGGGCCATGTGGGCGCCCCGGTCACGCGCCAGCCGCTCGAGGGCGACGTGGAGGGGCGTCCCCGTGCCGGTGGCCTCGCTCACCGCGGCCGCCAGCAGGCTGGCCGCCAACTCGTAGCGGCGGGGGGGCAGGCTGACCGAGATCTCCCGGGTCACCCGCCGGTACAGCTTCGCCGGGCGCCCGGCCCCCGGCCCCTGGCGCCCGGTCAGGCGGCGGAACTCGGCCTCCAGCAGGCCGTCGTCGACGAGCCGGTCGAGGTGGAAGGCGGCGGCCGAACGGGAGATGCCGACGCCCTCGGCGGCCTCGTCGCGACCCACGGCATGGTCCTGCCCGCTCACGAAGCGGTACAACCGGCGGCGGAGCGGATCACCGAGGGAGGCCAGCGCCGCCATGGCGCCATCGTCTTCGGCCACATCAGCGGCGACCACGTCAGCGGCAAGGTCGTCGTGCATGTCAGTCGTGCCAGTCTACCGTGTAAAGTGAGGATTTGTTCCCTTTAGAGCGCCGGCGCCGTCAGGAGGCCCCATGAGCAACGCCGTCGAGGGGGCGGCCGGGGCGCGGGTGTCGGTCTGTATCCCGGCCCGGAACGAGGCGGAGACGGTGGCCGGCGTGGTGTCGCCCCTTGTCACGGCGCTCGACGGGCCAGAGCCGCTGGTCGACGAGGTCATCGTGGTCGACGACGGTTCCACCGACGGCACCGGCCCGATCGCCCGGGCCCTCGGGGCGCGGGTCGTGCGACGGACCGGTGACCCGGGAAAGGGCGCAGCCATGGCTGCGGCGACCCGGGTGGTCACGGGCGACATCGTGGTCTTCGTCGACGCCGACGTGAGCAACTTCGGCCTCCATTTCGTGACCCGCCTGCTGGAGCCGCTGCTGGGTGATCCATCCGTGGTCCTGGTCAAGGGCATGTACCGCCGGGCGGCCAACGGTGACGCCGGCGGCGGCCGGGTCACCGAGCTGCTGGCCCGCCCCCTGCTCCGCCGGCTGGTCCCGGAGCTGGCCTTCGTGCGCCAGCCTCTGGCCGGGGAGGTGGCCGTCCGCCGGCGGGCGCTCGACGGGCTCCAGCTGGAGCCGGGGTACGGGGTCGAGATCGGCATGCTGATCGACGTGGCCCGCCGGTTTGGGCCGGCTGCCGTCGCCCAGGTCGACCTGGGGGAGCGCGTCCACCGCAACCGGCCCCTCGAGGAGCTGGCCGGGCAGGCCGACGACGTGCTCGCCGCCGTGTTGGCCCGCACGGTCGCCGAGCGCTGAGCCCACCCGGGCGTCACCCGGCGGCGAAGAGCTCGAGCTGGATGTTGTCGGGGTCGCGGAAGGTGATCATCCCGCCCGCCCCGCTGGCCGTGGGCTTCACTTCCGAGTGCTCGATACCTCGCGCTTCGAAGTCCGCCTTCACGTTGTGGAGGTCCTCGATGCTCGGGACGGCGAAGGACACGTGGTCCATGCCCGTCCGGCGCTCGTCGAAGGGCTCACCGTCTCCGGCCTCGTGGGCGGTGAGGGTGAGGGTGATCCCTGCGCTCGGGTGGCGGAGCCGGTTCCGAAGGAAGCCGTCTCCTTCGACCCTGGAGTCGATGACGAAGCCCAACACCTCCCGGTACCACTCGGTGCTCCGGTCGAGGTCGATCACCGAGAGGCTCAAATGGGAGAAGCCGGCGAGGGTGGTCACGGGGACCGTTTATGCCCACGCTTCCTCCGCGGCTCACGTCGTGGTGGTGAAAACCTCACTCTGAGAAGACGCCGGGCAGCACCCTTTCGGTGGGGCCGCTCCAGGTGTCAAATGGACCTGGTTGCGGCGGCGACTGCGTTTGCAGGGCGCCGGGCGGAGTGTGCGGCGGACACACCCGACCGGCGGAACCGGCGCCCCGCAAACGGCTTCCCCGCATAGCCTCGTCACCCGTGGTCGCCATGAGCCCGCCGCCGAGCCGAACGCGCATGCTCGGAAGGGGCCTGCTGAAGCGCTGCCCCATCTGCGGCACCGGAAGGCTGTTCACCCGGTGGTTCCGGATGAAGGAACGGTGCCCCGGTTGCGGGTACCGGTTCGAGCGGGAGGAGGGCTTCTTCCTCGGGGCCTACGTGGTCAACCTCGCCTTCGCCCAGGGCATGGTGATCGTGCTGGCCGTCGTCCCGCTGATCCTGCGCCTGGCCAACGACCCCGATGCCAGCATCCTCCCGTTCGTCGTGGGCGGCATCGTCGGCGCGGTCGTGGCGCCGATGGTCTTCTACCCATGGTCCAAGACGGTCTGGACCGCGATCGACCTCATGCTGCGGCCCTTGGCGGCGATGGAGCCGACCGACCGGACCTGAGCCCGGCACCACCGATCCGGCGGGTTCGGCTCTTCGGCGGCCGGGTAGCACGCCTTCATCTTCGACCTGGTCATCCCCACTGTCGGGCGCGAGTCCCTCGTCACGCTGCTCGAAAGTCTTGCTGCGTCCGACGGACCACGGCCCGGCCGGGTGCTCGTCGTCGACGACCGCCGCGACCGCTCCCAACCCCTCGGGGTGGCGTCCCGGAGCGACGTGGAGGTGTTGGAGGGACGTGGCGCCGGACCGGCGGCGGCCCGGAACGTCGGCTGGCGGGCGAGCGACGCGCCGTGGGTGGTGTTCGTCGACGACGACGTGGTGCCCACCGACTCTTGGCTGACCGACCTCGGGGCCGACGTCCTTGGCGCGGCGCTCGACGTGGTCGCGGTTCAAGGTCGGGTGACGGTGCCCCTTCCCGCCGGCCGCCGGCCCACCGACTGGGAACGCAACGTCACCGGGCTGGAGTCCGCCAGGTGGATCACCGCCGACATGGCCGTTCGCCGCAGCGCGCTGGAGAAGGTCGACGGCTTCGACGAGCGCTTCACCCGCGCCTATCGGGAGGACGCCGACCTGGCGCTCCGCCTGCAGGCCGAGGGCGGCAAGCTGGCCATGGGCCGGCGGCGGGTGTCGCACCCCGTGCGGCGGGCGCCGTGGTGGATCAGCCTTCGCCTACAGGCCGGTAACCGGGACGACGTGCTCATGGCGGCCTTGCACGGGCGGCGCTGGCAAGGCGACGACGCACCGCGGGGACGGCGGCGGCGGCATCTGCTCACGACCGCGTGCGGCGTGATGGGACTGGCCGGCCTGGCGTTGCGTCGCCCGCGGGTGTGGCGGTCCGGCCTGGCCGGCTGGGCCGTCGGCACGACTGAGCTGGCGCTGGCGCGAATCCTGCCCGGGCCCCGGACGCTGCGAGAGGTGGGCGCCATGGTGGCGACCAGCGTGGCCCTACCGCCCGTGGCCAGCTGGCACTGGCTGGTCGCCCGAGCCACCCGCCGGCGGCTCCTGAGGAAGCCCGGGCCTAGGCCCGGGCTTTCCGCTTCGTCTCAGCTGGCTTGAGGTAGCGGGCGTCGAGCAAGTTGAGCTCCCGGCCGTTGTCGAAGCGGACGCGGTAGCGGATCCACGACAGGCCCGTCACCATGACGACCACCCCCGGGGTGCCCTCGGGCACGCCCCCCGGCAGGTCCTGGGCTGCCACCACCCTGTCCTTACGCGAAAACTCGGTGTCAGCCATCGCCGCCGACCGTAGCTCCTGGCCCGGGTACAGCCCCGGTCCGTACGCTGTTCAGAGGAACCTCACGGCGTCCTCGGCGGTGGTGTCGCCCTCGACCTGGGCGCAGGTGGGGCAGTACCAGCGAGCTTCGAGCGGGGTCCCGCAGGGTGCGTGGCGCAGCGGCTCGACCGTGTCGGGCGACTGGCCGGCGCCCCACTGGGCCAGGAGGCGGAGGGCGCCGGCCAGCTCGGCCCCGGCGGCGGTGAGCTGGTAGACGAAGCGGGGCGGACGCTCGGAGTACGGGCTGGCCACGACCACCCCGTGCTGCTCGAGGGTACGCAACCGCTGGCTGAGCACGTTGGGGGCGATGCCGGCCACGTCGCCCTGCAGGTCGTTGAACCGGCGAGGACCGTCGAGGTCGCCGAGCGGGTCGGGCCTGCCGTGGTCGGCGTCGGAGCGGGCTGGGGACAGGGGTCGGGGGTGGTGGTGGCCGACGGCGTGGTCGTCACCAACGCCCACAATGTCCACGACAAGGACCTGTCGGTGACCTTCGCCGACGGCCGGACAGTCGGCGGTCAGGTCTCCGGCCACGACATCGACGGCGACCTGGCCGCCATATCGGTCGACACCGCCGGCGTGGCGCCGGTCGAGTGGGCCCCGGCGCCCCCCCGGGTGGGCGCCTCGGTCTTCGCCTTGGCCAACCCCGGCGGGCGGGGCCTGCGGGTCACCCTGGGCACGGTCGCCGCGGTCGGTCGCACGTTCAGGGGGCCCCGGGGACGCCGGGTCACGGGCACCGTCGAGCACACCGCCCCCATGGCCAAGGGCTCCTCGGGTGGGCCGCTGGTCGACTGGTCGGGTCGCCTCGTGGGGCTCAACACCAACCGCCTCGGCGAGGGCTTCTACGCCGCCCTTCCCGCCGCCGACGACCTTCGTCGCCGGGTCGACGGGCTGAGCCGGGGCGAGTCGCCCGTGCGGCCGCACCTGGGAGTGGGGCTCGTGCCGGGGCGGGCCGCCCGCCACATCCGGCGGGCCGCCGGCCTTCCCGACCGCGACGGAGTGCTGATCCAGCAGGTCGAGGAAGCCAGCCCGGCCGCGAATGCCGGATTGCGCCGGGGTGACCTCATCGTCGACGCCGCCGGCTCTCCCCTCACGACCATCGACGACCTCTACCAGGCCGTCGACGGTCTCGGTGAGGGGCAGACGCTGGCCCTGACCGTGGTCCGGGGGGCCGAGGAGGTATCCGTCACTGTGACGTTCGCCGCAGGCGGCGCCCGAGAGGAAGGGTCGGCCTGACGGCGCGCCGTTTGGTAGATCCGGCGCGCCAGGGCGCACCGGATCTACCAAACGTGGGTCAGACCAGGGCGAGGCAGGTGACGGGCGGGCCGGCGGCGACGGTCGCCCACGAGGCACCGGCGTCGTCGGACAGGTAGACGCGGCCGGCGAAGGTGCCGAGGGCGGCCACGGAACCGGCACCCACCAGGCAGAAGGTGTCGACATTGCCGGGGAACGTGCCCGGGAGTCCGATGGAGGACCGCCGGAACGGCTGGTTCCCGTGGAGTGGCCGGCGGTAGACGGCGGCCCGGTGGCCGTCGGGCCCGGTGGACACCGAAAGCAGCACGGTGTCGCCGGCCACGGCGACCGCCCGGGCGTAGGTGGCGGCCAGCCCGTCGTCGATGACCTCCCAGGTGTCGCCCCGGTCGGCGCTGACGGCGAGCCCCTGGGCCGTGGCCGCCAGGACGGTGCCGTCGTCAGCGACCGTCACCTGGTGGACGTCGAGGTCGATGTCGAGGGTGGGCTCCCAGCTGGTGCCGCCGTCGCTGGAGCGCAGGATCCCGCCGACGTGGACGTTGACGTAGATCGTCCCGTCCGGACCGGCAGCCAGCGAACGCACGTCGGCCGGCCCGCCCCACGGCGTGTACCACGCCTCACGGCCGGGAGCTTGGTCGAAGGAAGCGAGCCGCTCGCCGCCCGGGAGCCGGACGAGGTGGCCCTCGGCCGTCCCGACCAGCGCTCCACCGTCGAGAGCAAGGACGCACGTGGCCAGCGGTCCGTCGAGCGGGTCGCCCACCCAGTCGCGGTTGCGCCAGACGGCTCGACCCTCGACCAGGGCCAGGTCGCCGCCCAGGGCGGTGACCTGGCGACCGGCTAGCTCGGTGTGTCCGTCGTCGACCCGATGCAGGCCGGCCGCGCTTCCGACCAGCAGGTTCACCGGCCCAGCTCCCAGATCAGCAGCCAACGCTGCGCCGTGTGGAAGCGGTCGCCGGCTCGGCGAAGCTCGATCGTCGTCGAAGAACCAGTCATGCTTTCAACCAATTGCCCTCCCATCACGGTTCCCGGAGCCGGGGCAACCGCCGCATCGCCTCGGCTCGCAGGAATCGTGACGGCGCCAGCCGAGCAAGAGCGGCGGTCGATCCCGCTCCTCTCGGTCGTTACAGGATACCCAACCAGTTGGTTATCCACAGGGGTGATCGAGGCGAGGCGTCACTGCCCGGCGATCGACCGGAGGGCCATCCTGGGCCCGCGACGCGGTGCAGCGCCAGCGCCGGCGCCCAGCAGGCGCAGCACGCGGCCCCGGTGCCCCCGCCACGGTTCGAGGAGCTCGAGCATGCGGGCGTCGTCGCCCCGCGGCTCGCCGGCCAGGGCCCATGCCACTTGGTTGGGCAGGTGGTAGTCGCCCACGCTGACCGCGTCCGCGTCGCCCAGGGCCACGACCGCAACCTCGGCCGCGGTCCACGGACCGATACCGGGCAGGGCGGTGAGGCGTCTCCGGGCGTCGTCGGGTGACATGTCCACCGTCTCCTCGAGGCGGGCCGCGTAGGAGCAGGCCCGCCGGATGGTGTCGGCGCGCTTGCGCTCGACGCCGAAGCGGTGGAACGTCCACGACGGCGTGGCGGCCAGCACCTCGGCCGTCGGTGGCACGGTGAGGGCCGTAGCGGCCGGACCGGGCGCGGGCTCGCCGAGGGTGTGCACCAGCCGGGCATAGGACCGCCGGGCTTCGAGGCCGACGACCTTCTGCTCCAGGATGCTGGGGACCAGCGCCTCCATGACCGCTCCCGACCGGCCGACGCGCAGCCCCCGCAGGCGGTGGTGAAGATCTCCCACCACACCGGTGCCGGGATCGAAGCCGTCCTCGGCGTCGTCGGCGCCCACGAGTGCCGGGAAGGCCTCGAGCGCCCACTCGGTTCCGGGGCCCCAGGCCCGCATGGTGACCGTGCCGTCGGCGGGGGCCGTCCGCATGTGGGTGGTGACCGGTCCCGCCGGCGTGCGGGTGGCGCGCCAGACCCCGCCGGGCTGGAAGCGCACCGCAGGGTCGAGCCGGCCCCGACGCAGCGGGAAGAGGGTGAGGCGCAGGTCGACCGGAAGGACCGGCCTGATCGTGCGCGTCCGCTCGCCGGTGCTCGCCTTCACGGAAGCTGCAGCGACTTGGTCTCGAGGTAGGCGTCCAGGCCGTGGCGGCCGAGCTCCCGGCCGTAGCCCGACTGCTTGAAGCCGCCGAACGGGGCCAGCAGGTTGAAGCCGCCACCGTTCACGTCGACGAGTCCCGCCCGCAGCCGGCGGGCCACCCGCATGGCTCGCTCCCGGTCGGCAGAGAACACGCCGGCGGAGAGCCCGTAGATGGTGTCGTTCGCGAGACGGACGGCGTCGTCCTCGCCGTCGCAGGGCATGACGGCCAGCACGGGCCCGAACACCTCGTCGCGGGCGACGGTCATGCGGCTGTCCACCTTTGCGAACACCGTGGGCCGTACGAAGAACCCCCGGTCGAGCCAATCCGGCCCGTCGGGGCCGCCGGCCACCAGTGTCGCCCCCTCGTCGATCCCGCCCTGGATGGCGGCCCGAACCCGGGCCCGATGGGCACCGGTGGCCAGCGGCCCGAGGGTGGTCGAGGGTTCCATGGGGTCGCCGAGGACGTAGCTGCCGACCACGTCGGCGGCCAGCTCGGCCGCCTGGTCGTGCAGGTGGCGGGGGACCAGCAGGCGGCTCCAGGCGATGCAGGTCTGACCCGAGTTGAGCATGCACTGGCGCACCGCGGAGTTGACCGCCTCCGACAGGTCGGCGTCGTCGAGGACGATGCTCGGCGACTTGCCGCTCAGCTCGAGCGTCACCCGCTTGATGCTCCGGGCGGCGAGGGCGGCGACCCGGCGCCCGGCCTGGGTGGAGCCGGTGAAGGAGACCACGTCGACCTCGGGATGGGCGACGAGCGCCTCGCCCGCCGCCGCCCCCCGCCCGGTCATGACGTTGAGGACGCCGGCCGGGAGGCCCGCCTCCTCGGCGGCCTCGGCCAGGAGGAAGGCGGACAGGGGGGCGATCTCGCTGGGCTTGAGCACGACCGTGCAGCCCGCAGCCAGTGCGGGGGCGACCTTGGCCACCGCCTGGTGCAGCGGGTAGTTCCACGGCGTGATGGCAGCGACCACTCCGGCCGCCTCCCGCACGACGACCGAGCTGCCGATCCGCTCCTCGAACACCGCCTCCCGGAGGATCGGTCCGTACGAGCCCATGACCATGGCGGGAAGGGCGCCCTGGATCACCGCGGCCATGGACAGCGGCATGCCGACCTCCTGTGCCACCACCCTCCCGACTTCCGGGACGCGGGCGCTGAGGGCCTCGCCCAATCGTTCCACCGCCTTGGCCCGTTCCTCGACCGAGGCACGCGACCACTCGTCGAAGGCGGCTCGGGCCGCAGTCACCGCCCCGTCGACGTCGACGGGACCACCGTCGGGCACCGTGCCCATGACCTCCTCGGTGGCCGCATTGGTCACCTCGATCACCTCGTCACGCGACGGGCGCACCCAGGAACCGCCGACGAACAGGGCGTCGCGCACGATCATGCCTTCCGAGCGTACGAGGTGAGGCCGCCCCGCCGGGGGGCCTGCCGCCTTCGCTGAGCTCAGCTCGGCGTCAACGTTGGTGGCGGGGGCAGCTCCAGGTGGTCCTCCCGCCGACGGTTCTCCGAACGAGCGGCGTGCCGTCCTTGGGGCACATGCCGCCGGCGTGACGTTGCACCTGCAGTTCGCCGGTGTGGGAGCCGCCCTGGGCGATGAGGTCGCCCAGGGTCCCGACCAGGTGCTCGTGGAGGCGGCCCACCTCGCTCGGGGAGAGGGTGGCGGCCGGTCGGCTGGGCTCGAGGCCGGCGCGCCACAGGATCTCGTCGGCCGCCAGGTTTCCGACGCCTGCCAGGCGGGCCTGGTCGAGTAGGCGGGCCTTGAGCGGCGCCTGGCTCCGGCCGAGCGCCTGGGCCAGCTCCTCGGCGGTGATCGTGAGGGCGTCGGGCCCGAGGCGCTCCTCCGACGGGGCCAGCTCCACCCCGCCCAAGCGGCGAGGATCTCGGATGCGCATGTCGCCACCGTCGGCGAAGCGGACGCCGAACCGGTCCCAGCGCTCGAGGTCCTGGTTGGAGCTGTACAACAGCTCGTCGACGCCGGCGGTCCCGTCCACCAGCAAACGCCCGCTCATGCCGAAGCGCAGGCCGAGCACCGGCCCGTCCCGGTCGGTGTCGAGCAGAAGGAGCTTGCCCAGGCGCCGGGCGTCGACGAACCGCCGGCCCACGAGCGCGTCGGCCAGCGAGCCGGCGTCGAGCCCTCCCCGCAGGTACCACGCGTCCGGCGCCACGACCTTCGCCACCCGCCGCCCCAGCGCACGCGTCGCCAATCGCCGGTACGCGTCGACTTCAGCAAGCTCAGGCACTCAGACCTCCTTCCGGTGAGGCGACTTCTAGCCTCCTGAGCGCCCCTACAGTGGTCGGGATGCCCCGGGAAGTCCTGCAATGGAAGCACCTGTACTCAGAAGTGGTCACGTCGGGGTTGTGTACCGGCTGCGCCGGCTGTGTGGTGGCCTGCCCCCACGACGTTCTCGGTTACGACGACAACGAAGGGGCCTATAAGCCCTTCCACCTGGAGGACGAGCTTGGCCCGGACAACTGCATCCACGGCGAGAAGGGCTGCACGTCGTGCACCCGGGCGTGCCCCCGCTTCCGCGGCTGGGAGACCGAGATCGACACCCACCTGTTCGGCCGCCCCCGGGACACAGACGAGGTCGACGGCATCTCCAAGGACATCATCCTGGCCCGGGCCGCCGACCCCAAGATCAACGAGATCGGCCAGGACGGCGGCCTGGTGTCGGCCATCCTCATCTGGGCGCTGGAGCATGGGTATATCGACGCCGCCCTCGTCTCGTACCTCGAGGGCGACGGCACGTCGTGGAAGGCGATCCCGGGCGTGGCCAAGACCCCTGAAGAGGTCCTCGCCGCCGCGGGTAGCCGCTACACGTACTCGGCCAACACCATGGCCTACGCCGAGGCGGTGGAAGGTGGCGCCGAAAAGCTGGCCCTCGTAGGCATGAGCTGCATGTCGTCGGTCCCTCCCGTGATGACCGTCCGCAAGGCGGGGAAGCCGGCCCGGCGGTTCGTGCTGAACATCGGCCTGCTCTGCTCGAAGACCTTCGACGACGCCATCTTCGAGGAGCTGTTCGAAGCCAAGTACGGCCTGCGGAAGCAGGACATGGTCAAGATGAACATCAAGGGCGTCTTCCAGGTCTGGATGCGTGACGGCAGCTACCACGAGGTGCCGTTGAAGGAGTGCCACGCCTGGACCCGGGAGGGCTGCAAGCTCTGCCCCGACTTCGCCGCCGAGCACGCCGACATCTCCACGGGCGGTATCGGGGCGTTCAACGACTGGACCCTCACCATCATCCGCACCGACATCGGCAGGGAGATCATGGTGAAGATGCTCCAGGACGGCACGATCGAAGGCCGTCCCGGCGACGACGACCCTGGCGCCATCGCCCTCCTGCGGAAGCTGTCGGTCAAGTCCCGCAAGCGCTGGCCGGAGACAGCCGTCCCCGCCCCCCGCCTCATCCCCGCTCCGATCCAGCGCTGACCGGCCGCGGCCAGCATCCACCGCTAACCTCGCCGGTCTCATGGATCGAACACTTGTCATCTGCAAGCCCGACGCGGTGGAGCGTGGGCTGGCGGGCCAGATCGTCAACCGTTTGGAGGCCAAGGGCCTCACGTTGGTGGCAGCCGAGCTGCGGACCATCGACGCCGACACCGCCGGCACCCACTACGGCGAGCATCAGGGCAAGCCCTTCTTCGACAGCCTGGTGAGCTTCATCACCCGTAGCCCGGCCCTGCTCATGGTGGTCGAGGGCCCCGAGGACACCTACGCCGTGGTGCGCACGCTCATGGGCGCCACCGACCCGAAGAAGGCCGCACCCGGCACCATCCGGGGGGACCTGGCCATCGAGATGACCGAGAACCTGGTCCACGGCTCGGACTCCCCGGAGTCCGCTCAGCGCGAGATCGGGCTGTTCTTCCCGGGATTGGGCTCCCCGGGGTTGTGACCCCCTCCAACAACGCCTAGCCTCAGTCCGACCCCTGGCTGGAGCCCGCTCATGTCCGACAACTTCTTTTCTGCATTTCTGGGTCGCGACATGGCTGTCGACCTCGGTACTGCCAACACCCTCGTCTACGTGCGCGGGCGCGGCATCGTCCTGAGCGAGCCGTCCGTGGTCGCGGTCAACATCAAGGACGGACGGCCGCTGGCGGTCGGCGCCGAGGCCAAGCGGATGATCGGTCGCACGCCCGGCCACATCCAGGCCGTGCGCCCGCTGCGCGACGGCGTCATCAACAACTTCGAGATCACCGAGAAGATGCTGCGGTACTTCATCACCCGGGTCCACCAGCGGCGCTGGGCCAAGCCCCGCATGGTGATCTGCGTGCCGTCGGGCGTCACCGGGGTCGAGAAGCGGGCGGTGCAGGAGGCGGCCGAGTACGCCGGCGCCCGGAAGACCCCGTTCATCATCGAAGAGCCCATGGCGGCGGCCATCGGGGCCGGGCTGCCCGTCCACGAGCCCACCGGCAACATGGTGGTCGACATCGGCGGCGGCACCACCGAGGTGGCGGTCATCTCCCTCGGCGGCATCGTCACCAGCCAGTCGGTCCGCATCGGCGGCGACGAGCTCGACGACGCCATCATCCAGTACATCAAGAAGGAGTACAGCCTCGCCCTGGGCGAGCGCACGGCCGAGGAGATCAAGATCGCCCTCGGCTCGGCGTACCCCCTCGAGCAGGAGCTACGGGCCGAGATCCGAGGTCGCGACCTGGTCACCGGCCTCCCCAAGACCATTGTCACCTCCACCGAAGAGGTACGCCGGGCGATCGAGGAGCCGGTCACGGCCATCGTCGACTCGGTGAAGGTCACCCTCGACAAGACCCCGCCCGAGCTCGCCGCCGACATCATGGAGGCGGGGATCGTCCTCACCGGCGGTGGGGCGCTGCTTCACGGCCTCGACGTCCGTCTCAAGGCTGAGACCGGCATGCCCATCGTCATCGCCAACAACCCCCTCTACTCGGTCGCCCTCGGCGCAGGCCAGTGCCTCGAGGAGTTCAACGTCCTACGGCAGGTGCTTTCCGGCAACAACGACAGGTAGCGGTGGCGGTCTACCGGCGTTCCCGGCGACACCGCTTTTTCCTGGTCCTGCTGGCTCTCACGTCGGTCACGGTGCTGACCCTGGACTACCGCGGCGGAGGCGACGGCGCCCTGGAATCGGTGCGCCAGACGGCGCGTGACGCCTTGGCCCCGCTGCAGTCAGGCGCCGAGTGGGCGCTCTCACCGATCATCGGGTTCTTCGGAGCCATCGGCGACTTCGGAGACCTGCGGTCGGAGAACGCCCAACTCCGACGCCAGCTCGACGCAGCCCGGGCCGACGCCATCCGGGGCGCAGATGCCGACCGGGAGCGAGAGCGCCTGCTCCAGCTGCAGGGGCTCGACTACGCGGGTGGGCTCGACTCGGTGGCTGCCCGGGTCATCTCCACCGCCCCCACCAACTTCCGGCTCACCATCACGATCGACAGGGGGACCGATGCCCGCGTCGACGTCGGCATGCCGGTCGTCACCGCCGCCGGGTTGGTCGGGCGAGTCACCGAGGTCTCGAAGGCGCGGTCGACGGTGCTGCTCATCACCGATCCCCAGTCCAACGTGGGCGTCAGGCTGGCCAACTCGGGCGAGCCGGGCGTGGTCCGGGGCGGCGGGACACGCAACCCCCTGGCCCTGGATCTGATCGGCACCGAGGTGCCGGTCGAGGTCGGGGAGCCCGTCGTGACCAGCGGACTCGAGCGGGGGCTGTACCCGGCCCAGGTCCCGGTCGGGCGGGTCCGCAGCACGTCTGCCGCGCCCGGCGCCCTCCAGAAGGAGGTCCTGGTCGACCCGAGCGTCGACCTGATCCGGCTCGAGTTCGTCCGCGTCCTCCTCTGGACGCCCTCCCCATGAGGTCCGATCCGCGGCTGCGGTTGCCGATCATGCTGATCGGCGCCCTCCTGCTGCAGACCACCGTGCTGGCCCGCATGCGCGTCTTCGGCGTCATGCCGGACTTCATGTTGCTCGTGGCCATCAGTGGGGGCATCACCGCCGGCGCCACCCGGGGGGCGGCGCTGGGATTCGCCTCGGGGATGCTCATCGACCTCTTCCTGTCCACGCCCCTCGGCCTCTCGGCCCTCGTGTTCACCCTGGTCGGCTACGGGGTCGGCGTGGCCAACACCGGCGTGCTCCGCTCGGCCTGGTACATCCCGGTGCTCACCGCCGGTGCGGCGAGCGTGGCGGGCGTGGTCCTCTACGCACTGGTCGGTTCGATGCTGGGTGAACCGATGATCGACGGCCACTTGGTTACGATCGCGGCAGTGGTGGGGTTGTCCAACGCCGTACTGGCACCCGTTGCGGTGAAGTTCGTCGACTGGTCCCTGGGTTCCCTCAAGACCGGCGCGTCCCTCAGTTCATGACCCAGGACTCCTCCCGTCTCCGCCTCAGTGTCCTCGGCATGGTCGTCCTGTCGCTCTTCTGCGCCCTGTCGGCCCGCCTCTGGTACCTGCAGGTCCTGGCCTCGCCCACCCTCAAGGTGGAGGCCCAGCACAACAGCGTGGCCGTCGTCTACACCGAGGCGCCCCGGGGCCGCATCCTTGACCGCAACGGCAAGGTGCTGGCCGACAACCGGGTCGTGCTGGCCCTGGTGGCCGACCGCGAGGAGGTGGGCGAGAGGCCTGAGGTCCTGGAGCGCCTGTCCGGGCTGCTCGACGTCCCCGTCGACGAGCTCAACCGGCGTATGGCCGACGAGCGCCACAGCCTCTTCAAGCCGGTCCCGTTGGCGGTCGACGTGCCCAAGGACAAGCTGATCTACGTCCGTGAGCACCAGGACGACTTCCCGGGCGTCCAGGGCGTGCAGGTCACCGAGCGGGTGTACCCGCATGGCGCCCTGGCCGCCCACGTCCTGGGCACGGTGGGCGAGATCAACGACGAGGAGCTGGCCACCCGCAAGGCCGCGGGTTACAAGGGTGGCGACACCATCGGCAAGTCGGGCATCGAGCTGACCTATGAGGAAGACCTGCGGGGCGAGCCGGAGATCTCCAAGCTGGAGGTCGACTCCGTCGGACGGGTCCAGCGCTCCCTCGGAGGCGAACCCGGAGTCCAGGGAGACGACGTCCGCCTCAGCATCGACCTCGACGTGCAGCGGGCGGCCGAGGACTCGTTGGCCCAGGGCATCGACCTGGCTCGCAAGTCCAGCGACTTCCTGACCGGCAAGCCGTTCCGTGCCCCGGGCGGCTCCGTCGTCGTCACCGACCCTCGCGACGGCGCCGTCCTGGCCATGGCGTCGAACCCCGCGTTCGACCCCAACGAGTTCACCAAGGGCATCTCGGTCCGGCGGTTCGCCGAGCTCAACGACCCGGACGGGCACCTCCCACTGAACAATCGGGCCATCCAGGGCCTGTACGCCCCCGGATCCACCTTCAAGCTGGCCACGTCGATCGCCGGCCTCAGGACCGGGCTGATCACTCCTCTGGACACCTACAACGACCAGGGAAGCTACGCCGTGGGCGGCCGGCAGTTCACCAACGCGCGGGGCGCGCGCAACGACCTGGTGGACGTGAGCAAGGCGCTCACGGTGTCGAGCGACGTCTTCTACTACTGGTTGGGCGAGCGCTTCTGGGACGAACGGGGCAAGTACGGCCCGGCCGCCATCCAGGACGCGGCCCGATCACTGGGCATGGGGAGCTACACCGAGGTCGACCTTCCCTTCGAGTCGGCCGGCCGGGTCGACGACCCGGCCGGCCGGGAGCGGCTGCACAAGGAGAACCCCACGGCATTCCCGTTCCCCGAGTGGTACACCGGCTACAACCTCAACATGGCCGTGGGCCAGGGCGACACCGCCATCACCCCGTTGCAGCTGGCCAACGCCTACGCGACCTTCGTCAACGGCGGGACGGTGTTCGCACCCCGGGTGGGAGACGCCGTGCTCGACCGCGAGGGTCACGAGCTCCGCACGGTCGACGCCGAGGTGGTGAGCCGAACCGAGTTGTCGGCCGGCATCCTCGGACCGCTCATGGCCGGCTTCCGCGGCGTCGTGGCGGATCCCCTGGGAACGGGGTTCTACGCCTTCGACGGCTTTCCTCTGGCGCAGTTCCCCGTCGCCGGGAAGACCGGAACGGCGGAGGTCGCCGGGAAGCAGGACACGTCGTTGTTCGCCGCCTACGCCCCGGCCGATGCTCCCCGGTATGTGATCAGCGTGGTCCTGGAGGAATCAGGGCTCGGCGCGTCGGCGGCCGCCCCGGTGGCCCGGCGGGTGCTGGAGGCCATCGCGGTGCAGGAGGGCATCTCCACGGACCCCCCGGCAGCCGTCAACCGGGTGGAGGGCCGCGACTAGATGGCACTGTCCCAGCGCAACCCGGCCTCGCCGCTCCGTCAAGTCGACCTGACGCTGCTGCTGTCGACCCTCGGCGTCGCCCTCATGGGCATGCTGATGGTCTACTCCGCCACCCGGCAGAAGCAGGAGACCGCCGGCCTCGACCCGGCGTTCTTCTTGAAGCGCCAGGCCGTGTTCCTGGCCTTGGGGCTGGCGGCGATGGCCCTCGTCATCCTCGTCGACTACCGCCGCATCCGCGACTTCGTGCCGATCCTCTACGGCGGGGCGGCCCTCATGCTCCTGCTGGTCCTCTCCCCGCTCGGGACGTCGAAACGGGGCACTCAGGCCTGGTTCCAGCTCGGCGGGTTCCAGTTCCAGCCGTCCGAGGTGTCGAAGGTGGTGCTCATCCTCACCTTGGCGGCCGTGTGCGCCGCGGCCCGAGGCTCACTCGAGACGCCCACGTTGCTCACCGCCCTGGGAATTGCGTTCGTGCCCATGGCCCTGATCTACCTGCAACCCGACCTGGGCACGAACATGGTGTTCGTCGCCATCGTGATCGCCGTCCTGCTCGTGGGCGGCGCCCGCCCCCAGCACATCTCCCTGCTCGCCCTCCTCGGCATCAGCGCCATCGTGCTGGTCGTGGAGCTCGGCATGCTCCAGGACTACCAGCGCGACCGCCTGACTGCGTTCCTCGATCCTCAGACCGACAGCCAGCGCTCGTCCTACAACCTGCGCCAATCTCAGATTGCCATTGCCGCCGGCGGCGTCGCGGGCCGGGGACTGTTCCAGGGCACCCAGACCAACCTCTCCTTCGTGCCCGAACAGCACACCGACTTCATCTTCACCGCGGTGGGAGAGGAGCTCGGCTTCATCGGCGGGGTGTCGTTGCTCGGCTTCTTCGGGGTGATGATGTGGCGGATCTGGAGGGCGGCGGTCCTGGCCCGCGACCAGTTCGGCCGGCTCATCTGCGTGGGCGTCCTCGCCATGCTCGTGTTCCAGATCTTCGAGAACGTCGGCATGACCATGGGTATCACCCCGATCACAGGTATCCCATTGCCCTTCATGTCCTACGGCGGTTCGGCGATGATCGCCAGTTTCATGGCCATCGGCCTCACGCTCAACGTCCACATGCGCCGTTTCAGTTGATCCGGCCAGTGCGAACCTCGAGGCTCCTGACGCGATTGAGGCGGGGACGGCTAGGATGCGGCCGACTGATGCCCTCCTCGAGCCCCCGGATCCGGCCGTTGCTCGCCCTGATGCAGGGCCTGCTCCTCACGGTCCGGGCCGGCCGGCGGGGCCCGAACGCCGCCGCCGGCCTGGATGGCGATCACCAGTCACTCCTCTCCGTCCCGCCCCTGGGCGGGACAGTCACGATCGAGCGCCTCGGCGCGCGCGGGGGGACGCCCCCCGCCGCCCGCGACGGGCGCGTCGCACGCCGTAGCGCGTGCGCCTCCAGAAGGGACCTCCTCGATGTCCGACGCCATCCCGACCCCCGCGGCCGACCCTGCCGATCGGGTTCCTGCGGTCCCCGCCCCACCGCCTCGAGGCCCACGCAACCCACCTGAGCAAGTCGCCAAAGACGGTGAGGTGGCCTCTGACGACGAGTCCCGTAGCCCCGCAAACCGCCGGCGGCGAGGTTCACGCGGTGGCCGCACCACGCCGGTCACCACCCTGGCGCCGGATGCCCCCGACCTGCCGGACCCGCCCGGGGAGGGCAAGGCCGCACCCGAGGCCGCGGCCCGGGCCCTGATCCGCCGGCCCAACGCGAGTGGCAACCAACCGAAGATCGGTGACACCCGCCCGGCGCCGCCGAAGGCCGCAAGCGCGCCTGCGGCGCCTGCCGCGCCGGCCCGGTCGGGACGCCGGGGGGTCGCCAACCAGCCGGCGAAGGTAGGCGCCTCTGCCCCCGAAAGCGGCGTCGACGACGCCGGAGACGGCCCGTCCCGCAAGCGCCGGCGCCGCGGCGGCCGGGGCCGGGGCACGGCCATCGGGGGCAAGGCGCTCGGCGGCACCCCCGAGCCCGAGACTCCCGTCGAGCTCGACGAGGAGACGCTGGAGCGGCGTCGAGGCCGGGAGCGCAAGGGCAAGCCCGTCGGGCGCTACCAGATGTGCGTCCACGTCCAACCGGAGGCCACCCAGATAGCGGTGCTCGAAGGCCGGTCTCTCATCGAGCACTACGTGTCGCGCCCGTCCGACGACGCCAACCAGATCCACGGCAACATCTACATCGGCCGGGTCCAGAACGTGCTGCCGGGCATGGAGGCGGCGTTCGTCGACATCGGCACGCCCAAGAACGCCGTTCTGTACCGCGGCGACGTGCAGTACGACTCCGAGGACGTCGACGACAAGGGCCCCGGTGGGAAAGGCGGAGGCGGAGGCGGCGGCGGAGGTGGGAAGGACGCCGACGTCCGAATCGAGCAGCTCCTGCGCCCCGGCCAGACCGTGCTCTGCCAGGTCACGAAGAACCCGATCGGCACCAAAGGGGCCCGCCTGACGCAGGAGGTGTCGCTGGCGGGCCGCTTCGTCGTCCTCATCCCCAACTCGAGCACCTATGGCATCTCGAAGCGCCTGTCCGACGAGGAGCGCAAGCGCCTTCGTCGCATCCTGGACGCGGTGCGCCCCGATGGTCAGGGCCTGATCGTCCGCACCGCGGCCGAAGGGGCGACGCCCGAGGAGCTGCGGCGCGACGTCGAACGGCTGCTGAAGCAGTGGGGCCAAATCGAGGCTCTCGCCGCCCGGTCGAGCGCCCCGCACCTGCTGTACCGCGAACCACCCCTGGCCGTGCGGGTGATCCGCGAGGAGTTCAACAAGGACTACCGCGGCGTCATCATCGACGACGTCGAGCTCCACCGCGAGGTCCACGAGTACGTCGCCGCCCTCATCCCGGAGCTGGCTGACCGCATCGAGCTCTACGACGACCCAGCGCTGCCCATCTTCGAGCGCCAGCACGTCCACGAGCAGCTCCACAAGGCCCTCGACCGCAAGGTCTGGCTGCCGTCGGGCGGTTCGCTCATCATCGAGCGCACCGAGGCGCTGACCGTCATCGACGTCAACACCGGCAAGAACGTCGGCAGCTCGAACCTCGAGGAGACGGTCTTCCGCAACAACCTGGAAGCGGCCGAGGAGATCGCCCGCCAGCTGCGCCTGCGGGACATCGGCGGGATCATCGTCATCGACTTCATCGACATGGAGATCCGCAAGAACCGTGAGCAGGTGCTCAAGGTCTTCAAGGACTGCCTGTCGCGCGACAAGACCCGCACCCAGGTGTTCGACATCTCCGAGCTCGGCCTGGTCGAGATGACCCGCAAGCGGGTGTCGGAGGGCCTGGTGGAGTCCTTCTCGGCCATCTGCCCGTCCTGCAACGGCCGCGGCATCATCCTCGACGACAGCCTGCTCTAGGAGTCATCCCGCGGGGACCAGCTAGGATGGTCAGCCATGTACGCCGTAATCAAGACCGGGGGCAAGCAGTACCGGGTCGCCCAGGGCCAGCGCCTCGACGTCGAGCGCGTGACCGCCGACGAGGGTGAGCTGAGCTTCGAGCCTCTGATGCTGGTCGACGGCGAGGCGGTCACCGCGGGCACCGGTTCCCTGGCCGGGGCCAAGGTCACGGCCAAGGTGGTAGGCGAGGTCCTCGGCCCCAAGGTGGTCGGGTTCCGCTACAAGAACAAGAGCAACCAGCGCCGGCACTGGGGCCACCGCCAGCAGTACACCACGATCGAGATCACCGGCATCACGTCGCCGGGCTCCCAGGAGGGCTGAAGCCATGTCCAAGACGAAGGGTGGCGGCTCCACCCGCAACGGGCGTGACTCCGCCGCGCAGCGGCTGGGCGTCAAGGTGTACGACGGTCAGGTCGTCAGCCCGGGCACGATCATCGTGCGCCAGCGCGGCACCCACTTCCACCCCGGCGAGCTCGTCGGCCGCGGTGGCGACGACACCCTCTTCGCCCTCGCCGACGGCAAGGTGAAGTTCGGCTCCCGCAAGGGCCGTCGCCTGGTCGACGTTCTCCCCTCCTAGTTTCACCTTCGGCCCGACTGGGGCCGGCGCAAGAGGAGACCAGCGTGTCGGGGTTCGTCGACGAGGCCCAGCTCAACGTGCGGGGAGGCGACGGCGGCGCAGGCGCGGTCTCGTTCCGGCGTGAGGCACACGTCCCCCGAGGTGGCCCTGATGGTGGCGACGGCGGCAAGGGCGGCGACCTCTGGCTGTATGCCGACCGCGAGGTCGCCTCGCTGCTGGCCTTCCGCGACCGTCCGCACCGTCGCGCCACCAACGGCGCCCACGGGAGGGGCGGAGCACGACACGGTGCGAGCGGCAGCGACCTGCGGGTACAGGTGCCCGAGGGCACCATCGTGAAGGATGCCCAAGGCAACGTCCTGGCCGACCTTGTCCGTGAGGGCGACGCGTGGCTGGCTGCCCGCGGGGGTCGGGGCGGCCGGGGCAACGCTCGCTTCCTGTCCAACCGTCGGCGGGCGCCGTCCTTCGCCGAGCAGGGTGAGGTGGGAGAGGAGCAGTGGCTCCACCTGGAGCTCAAGCTCATGGCCGACGTCGCCCTCGTCGGCTTCCCGAACTCGGGCAAGAGCACGCTGATCTCCCGAGTGTCGGCGGCCAAGCCCAAGATCGCCGACTACCCGTTCACCACCCTCGAGCCCCACCTCGGGGTCGTCGTGGTCGACGGCATGGAGATGATCATGGCGGACATCCCCGGGCTGATCGAGGGGGCCAGCGAGGGGCGGGGGCTCGGCCACCAGTTCCTCCGCCACATCGAGCGGGCCCGTGCCCTGCTGGTCCTCGTCGACCTGGTGCCGTCGTCGCACGACTCCTCACCCGCCGAGCAGGAGGAGGTCCTCCTCCGGGAGCTGGTCCGCTACCGTCCCGAGCTGCTGGAGCGGCCCCGCTTGGTCGTGGGCACCAAGGCCGACGTAGCCACCGACATCGAGTGGGAGGGCCTGCGCATCTCCGCGGTCACCGGTGAAGGCATTCCGGACCTGCTCCATCGCACCGCCGCGCTCGTAGCCGGGGCTCGCGCCGAGCAGCCGGTGCCGGAGACCTACATCGTCCACCGGCCCGAGCCCGAGGGCGTCCAGGTCGAGCGGGCCGACGACGGCGCCTACGTGGTCCTCGGCAAACCCGCCGAGCGGGCGGTGGCTGTCAACGATCTCACCAACCCCCAGGCCCTGGAGTACGTGCGCCACCGCCTCTCCCGCCTCGGCGTCGACCGGGCCCTGGCCCGGGCCGGCGCCCGGCCCGGCGACATGGTGAGGGTGGGGGGCTTCACGTTCGAGTACGTCGACCAGGAGATCGAGGTCCAGGGGCGCCGGCGGTCGCGGTGAACGTCGTAGCGAAGATCGGCACCTCGTCGATCACTGACGACCGGGGGGAGATCTCCCAGGCGGCCATCGACAAGCTCACCTCCGAGGTGGCTGCCCTGCGCAGCCAAGGCCACCGGGTCGTCGTCGTCACGTCGGGCGCCATCGCGGCGGGCCTTCCCGCCCTCGGCCTGTCGGGCGCCCGGCCCACCGACATCGCCACCCTCCAGGCCGTCTCGGCCGTGGGCCAGAGCAGGCTCATGGGCGCCTACGACGCCGCCCTGGGCCGCCACGGGCTGGTGGCCGGCCAGGTCCTCCTCGCCCCGCTGGACTTCATGGACCGGTCCCAGTACCTCCACGCCCGTGACACCTTCGGCCGCCTGCTCGACCTCGGAGTCGTCCCGGTGGTCAACGAGAACGACGCGGTGGCCGACGACGAGATCCGCTACGGCGACAACGACCACCTGGCCGCCCTGGTCGCCCACCTCATTTACGCCGACCTGCTCGTCCTGCTCACCGACACCAGCGGTCTCCACAGCGCCGATCCCCGCCTGGTCGCCGACGCCTCACTCATCGAGGAGATCGTGGAGTTCGACCACGAGCTGGAGAAGATGGCCGGTGGCAGGGGCACGGTGCGGGGGAGCGGGGGCATGGCCTCGAAGCTGCGGGCCGCCAAGATGGCGTCCTGGTCTGGGATCCGCACGGTCATCGCCTCGGCCGAGAGGCCGGCGGTTTTGGCCTCGGCGGTAGCGGCGGAGGCCGGCGTGGGCACGGTGGTTCGCCCGCGCGACCGCCGGCTGGGCGCCCGCAAGCTGTGGATCGCCTTCGCCAAGCCCTACGAAGGGGTGCTCGCGGTCGACGACGGTGCCCGGCGGGCCCTGCTGGAGCGCGGCAGGTCGCTGTTGGCCGTCGGGGTGGCCGGCGTGTCCGGGGAATTCGGCCCGGGCGATGCGGTGGAGATCGCCGACCAGGCCGGCACCGTCTTCGCCAAGGGCCTGGTCCGGATGGGCGCCCGAGAGCTGCGAGTCGCCGCCGGCCGTCGCAGCGCCGACCTGCCCGACGGCGCGTCCCATGAGGTCGTCCACCGCGACGACCTCGTCCTCACCGTGTCATGAAGCGGGCAGCGTCAGGCTGAGGGGCCGACCTCGGGGCTGGACGCGGCATCGCTCACGGCCGAGGCCTCAGTGCCGGCCGAAGGAGCGGAGGCGATGCCGAGCTGGGTGCGGATGGCGTCGAGCCGGGCAGTCGCCTCGGTGTTCATGGCCGCCTGCTCGACCTCGAGCATCCGCACCTCGACCGACTCACCGGCGATCTCGGAGGCCCCGAGCGCCTTGGCGTAGCGCGACTCGATCTTGTCCCGCACCTCGTCGAAAGTGGGGACGTCCTGACCGACGGTCTGACTGAGCGAGGCCATGGCCCGGTTCATCTGCTCCTGCATCTTGGCCTGGTCGAGCTGGCCCATGAGCTTCTGCTTCTCGGAAAGCTTCTTCTGCATGACCATGGAGTTCTGCTGGACGGCTGCCTTGGCCTGGTTGGCCGCCTGGGTGGACTGCAGGAGGAGCTGCTTGAGGCTCTCCGCCTCCTTCTCGGTGGCGATGAGGCGGTTGGCGTAGGCCTCGGCTGCGGAGGTGTAGTCGAGCGCCTTGGTGGTGTCGCCGCGGCTGGTGGCTTCGTCGGCCATCTGCACCGCCTGCCGGGCCGACGCATTGAGCTTGCCCAGCTCTTCCATCGCCCGGTTGAGCCTCATCTCGGTCTGCTTCTGGTTGGCGACCACGTTGGCCGCCTGCTCGATGAGGCGCCGGTGCTGGTCCTGGGCCTCGGTGATGGCCTGCTCGAGTTGGACTTTGGGGTCGGCGATCTCGTTGAACCGACCGGTCAGGGCCGCTGTCAGGTATCGCCATGCGCGCTGGAGCAGTTTTCCCATGGACGCGAGGATAGTGACGGCAACGGCGCCTCGATACCATCGGGTAGACCGAACAACGTGCACATACCGTTCAACGCCTCCGAGCGCTCGAGCCTCGGCGTGGAAGTGGAGCTCGAGATCGTCGACCGCCGGAGCCGGGAGCTGACGAGCGCGGCCACGTCGATCCTCCACGAGATGGGTGTGGGGCACCCGGGCGGCGACCACCCCAAGGCCAAGCACGAGCTCTTCGAGTGCACCGTCGAGATCATCACCGGCATCTGCACCACCGTGGCCGAGGCCCGGGACGACCTCGGCACTACCCTCAAGGAGGTGGCCGCCGCCGCGGAGCGCAGGGGCCTGGCCCTACTGTGCTCGGGCACCCACCCGTTCTCCGACTGGCACGACCAGCAGGTGGCCCCCGACCCCCGCTACGCCCGGCTCATGGAGGAGATGCAGTGGTTGGCCCGGCGGATGCAGATCTTCGGCGTGCACTTCCACGTCGGGGTTCGCTCGGCCGAGAAGTCCATCGCCATCGCCAACGCCCTCACCGCTTACATCCCCCACTTCCTGGCCCTCTCGGCCTCGAGCCCCTACTGGCAGGGCCGTGACACCGGCCTGGCCTCGTGCCGCAGCAAGGTGTTCGAGAACCTGCCCACCGCCGGCCTGCCATACCGCCTCGAAGGCTGGGCGGAGTTCGAGCAGTTCATGGAGACCCTGGTGAACGCCCAGGCCATCACCAGCATCAGAGAGGTGTGGTGGGACATCCGCCCCCATCCCGACTTCGGAACGGTCGAGCTGCGCATCTGCGACGGTATCCCCAGGCTCGGGGAGGTCGCCGGCCTCGCCGCCCTGGCCCAGAGCCTGGTCGAGTGGCTCGACACCCTCATCGACCGCGGGTACAAGCTCCCCGTCCCCAGGGAGTGGGTCATGCGGGTGAACAAGTGGCGAGCCGCCCGCTACGGCGTCGAAGCGGAGATCATCGGCGACGACCACGGCACGCGGGTGCCGGTGGCGCAGTCCATCCGGGAGCTGGTCGAGGAGCTGACCCCGGTGGCGTCGCGGCTGGGGTGCCTCGACGAGCTCACCTCCAACCTCGGCACGGTAGACCGCGGCCCCAGCTACCTCCGCCAGCGCCGGGTGGTCGAGGCCGGCGGCAGTCCCGTCGACGTGGTCGACTCCCTTGTGCGGGAGATGGAGACCGATCGCCCGACCTGAACCGATCGCCGCCTCCCGCACGACAGAGGAGCGATGGAGGGCGGCAGACCTCGACCTCGGGGGCACACAGACCGACATCCCCGTCTTCGCCATCGTCACCGTGTTGCTCGTGGCCGCCGGCGTCATGGCGCGGCGGCATTGACCTCGCGAACCGCTTAGCCAGTGGAGCGATGAGTGCATATGGCGACGATCTGGTCTCCTGTGTTGAGCCCGCAAACGCGCGGATCGTCGAAGCGGAGCAGCTCGTCGCTGCGCACCACGGCGACCACCAGCTCCCCCGCCCCCGGCCGCGGTGGACCACCGAGCTCCTCGGCACTCACCGGACGCTCGACGATGTCGATCCCCGCGCCCACGTCGAGCAGGTCCTCGAGTACTTCGACGACGCGCGGGTTGCGGGTCGCCAAGCCGAGTAGTCGCCCCGGAGACTGTGCTGATCGAATCACGGAGTTGGCCCCACTCTGGCGCAGGAGGTGGACGTTCTCCTCCTCGCGCACGGCGGCCACGATGATGGCGCCGGGGTTCAGCTCGCGCGCCGTCAGCGTGATGAGCACGGCGGCATCGTCCTCCCGGGGCGCGACCACGACGCTTTGGGCCCGAGTTATGCCCGCCTCCTGGAGGATCGTCGTGCGAGTCGCACTTCCGAGGACGCCGACCAGCCCGTCGCGATTGGCCTCACGCAGCCTCTCAGGATCGACGTCCACGATGACCACGTCGTCCCTCCCCATGCCCTGCCCCAGGAGGGCCTCGACGGCGCTGCGGCCCTTCGATCCGTAGCCGCACACGATGATGTGGTCTCTCACCCGTCTCCTCCATCGGTTGACCCTCAGGGCGGTCCGCGACTGCTCCGTCAGTACCTCCACTGTGGTGCCCACGAGCAGGATGAGAAACAACACCCGCACTGGGGTCACGAGAATGGTCGTGACGGCCCGGGCCCGGGTTGTGACGGGCGTGATGTCGCCGTAGCCGGTGGTGGTCACGCTGACGGTCGCGTAGTAAAAGGAGTCAGCGAGCCCGATCTCGCCCCCGGCGGCGTCCTTGTAACCGTCCCGGTCGAGATACACCACGCCCGCGGTGAGGGCGATCAGCGCGAGCGCCAGAAAGAGGCGTCGGGTGACAGCCCTGGCCGGGCCGACAGCACGGCTGGGGAGCTGCACCGGGACCACAAGCGTCGGACCCTACCGGCCGACGATACGTCACTGGCGCGATTGTTCGGAGGGAATGCCTTCAGCCGCTTCAGTCGAGCTCCTCAGACGCCGATGCAGTAGGTAACGGGGAGGTAGGAGCTGGTGGACATATCGGTGGGCAGCAAGCCGGGGACGGCCTCATCGCAGGCCGCGCCCCGGAGGAAGCCTTCGCCCTTCGGCGGGGGTCGCGGCGGGAACGTCGCCGGCCGCCTGCGCGGCCTGCTGCCGGAGGGAGGAACCCTGCCCGAGGAGGTCTGGCGGGGGCGCCAGCGTGGTGTGCTGGTGCTGCTCTGGCTGCACGTGCCCGCCCTCCTGGTCTTCGCTCTTGCGCAGGGAGAGACATTTCCCCACGCGGTGGCGGAGGCGTCCGCGGTGGCGTTGCCGGCGGTCGGCGCGCTCCTCAGCTACCACAAGAGGCGGGTAAGCACGATCTTGGCGTCGGTCGGTCTGGTGACCGCCTCAGCGGTGCTCGTGCATCTCTCCGGCGGAACGATCGAGGCCCACTTCCACTTCTTCATCATGGTCGCCGTGGTGGTGCTGTACCAGGACTGGGAGCCGTACGTGATCGCCATCGCGTTCGTCATCCTGCAGCACGGAATCATGGGGGCCATCGCCCCTCTCGAGGTCTACAACCATCCCGCGGCTGTCAACAACCCATGGAAGTGGGCGGCCATCCATGGCCTCGCCATCCTGGGTATGAGCGCTACCGGCATTGTGACGTGGCGGCTGAACGAGTCGCTGCAAAGAGCGACCAAGGACCGCGAACGCAAGCTGGCCGAAGCCCAGGCACTTGCCCACGTGGGCAGCTGGGAACGAGAGCGGCCAAGCGGGCTCGGCCGTTGGTCCGACGAGCAGTACCGGCTCTTGGGATACTCGCCCCGGGCCGTCCCCTCGACGCTGGACAACTTCTTCCGCCGCGTCCACCCCGACGACGTGGGCCTAGTCAGGGACACGATGGAGGAAGCGTGGGAGCGGGGCAACAGCTTCGCGGTGGACTTCCGGGTCGTGTTGCCGGACGGATCGCTTCGCTGGCTGCACGGCCGGGGCGACGTGAGCCAGTTCGATGGCGGCGTTCCCACGCGTATGCACGGGACGACGCAGGACATTACGGCCTACCGGCTGGCCGACGAGGCCCGACGGGCCAGCGAAGCGCGCTACCGAAAGCTGGTTGAGACGGCCGAGGAGGGCATCTGGAGCTTCGACGCCAACTACCGCACCACCTTCGTGAATCGCCGCATGGCCGAGATGCTCGGGTACACGGCGACGGAGATGCTGGGCCAGTCGCTCCTGGATCACGTGGTCGAGGGGGGCCCGCGCGGGAAGGAAGGGGACCTCACGGACGATCTCTGGCGGGTCGAGCCGCAGCACGACTGCAGGTTCCGCTGCCGCGAGGGGGCTGACCTTTGGGCCCTGGTCTCGGTGTCGTGGGAATCCTCAACTGACGGAACGCTGATGGGTGGGCTCGCCATGGTCACCGACATCACCGTACGCAAGCAGGCCGAGGCATCACTGGCAGCCGCCCGCGACCAGGCGGCCCAGGCGTCGCGCCTCAAGTCGCAGTTCCTCGCCAACACGAGCCACGAGATCCGCACGCCGATGACCGTGATCCTCGGCATGAACGAGGTGCTCCTCGACACAACCCTCGACGACACCCAGCGCAGGTTCGCCGAGGGGGTGCAGCGGGCGGGCACCAGCCTCCTCGCCCTCATCAACGACATCCTCGACTTCTCCAAGATCGAGGCGGGCAAGATCGAGCTCGAGCTCGGCGAGCTCGACCTGCGGCGGCTCGTCAACGACGTCGTCGGTCTGCTGGCAGACACCTCCGCCGCTAAGGGCCTTCAGCTCGTCTCCCAGTGCGACGGTGACGTGCCCGCCGTGGTCAGGGGCGACGCCCGCCGCGTTCGCCAGATCCTGATCAACCTCGTCTCGAACGCGGTCAAGTTCACCGACCATGGCGGAGTGGCCCTAAGAGTCAGCCGGCCATCGGGCGGGCCCGACGTCGTCCGCATCGAGGTCGCCGACACCGGGATCGGAATCGCCCCCGAGGACCAGTGGCGCGTGTTCCAGCCTTTCTCCCAAGTCGACGGGTCCCAGACGCGACGTCACGGCGGGACAGGGCTCGGGCTCGCCATCTCAAAGGAGCTGGCCGAGGCAATGGGCAGCACCGTCGGCTTTCGCAGCGAGCCCGGATCTGGAACCACCTTCTGGCTGGACGTCCTCGTCGATGGACCCTCCACGCCCTTCGGTCAGGATGGCCGCGGCCATGCGGTGCAGTTCTACGAGAGTGAGGCGTTCCTCGTCGAGTCCGTCAGCACCTTCGTCGGCGCCGGGCTAATGGCGGGCGAGGCTGCGGTCGTGGTGGCCACGCCGGCCCACCAGCGCGGCTTCGATGCCGCCCTTCGTGCCTCAGGCGTCGATGTCTCCGCTGCTCGGCGCGACGGGCGCTACCTGACCCACGACGCCACCGAAACACTTTCGACCTTCATGCTCGACGGGGCACCGGACCCCTCGCGCTTCACCAGCCGTATTGGCGAGCTGATCACCGGCGCAGCAGCAGGCGGGCGGCGCGTGCGTGTGTTCGGGGAGATGGTGGCAGTGCTGTGGGAGCAGGACAACGTCATGGCGGCGCTCAGCCTCGAGGAGCTGTGGAACGACCTCGGGGCACAGCAGCCGTTCTCGCTGCTGTGCGCCTATCCCGCGCACTCGTTTCCAGAAGGCTCCTCCGAGGCCCGGTTGCATGACGTGTGCAAGCGCCACTCACAGGTGATCCCGGGAACGGTGTCGGAGTGCGCGGACGACGGGGTGAAGAAGTACCAGGTGCCCGTTGCCGCGAGTCCTTCTCGGAGGGCGAACACCGGCTGAGCGAGCGCAACTGACCGTCATTTCGATCGGGCGATCGAGGCGTCCTGCGACTTTGCTGGAAAGTGGCGAACAAAACAGGTGTGGCCACCGTCGAAGTAGATAGTGCGTCCGACTCTTCCCGGGGTTCTGTCGGGCGCACCGCGACACACCACAAACCCGAAAGGAATACCAGTGAAGGCTCTCCAATCCAGGCCTGCGGCGGCACTGATCGCAGGCATCGCAGTCACCCTTGGCACGCTCGGTGTTCTCGTCCCCATCGGTCCGGCCTTGGCCGCCGACGCGGGCTCGACCTACGTGCCCCTCTCGCCCACTCGAATCCTCGACACCCGCGACGGGACCGGGCGGGGCGGTGTCAGCGGACCGATCCCTGCCGGCGGCACGGTGGAACTGACCGTCACCGGCCGGGCCGGCGTCCCTGCGACCGGAGTCGAGGCCGTGACCCTCAACGTCACCGCCACGAACGGCACGGCGCTTGACAGTTACCTGACCGTGTTTCCCACCGGCGCGATCCGTCCCCTGGCATCGAATTTGAACTTCAACGCCGGGAAGACGGTGCCGAACCTGGTCATGGCGCGCGTCGGAGACGGTGGGAAGGTGACCATCTACAACAACTCCGGTACGGCCGACATGGTGGCCGACCTCCAGGGCTGGTACGCCTCTCCGATCGATGCTCTCGGCTCCCGCTACGTACCCCTGGAGCCGGCTCGGGTGCTGGACACCCGCGTGGGCGTTGGAGCCGGTTCAGGGCCGGTCCCCGGCGGTGGCGTCCTTGAGCTCACCCTCGGCGGAAGAGGTGGAGTCCCTGAGAGCGGTGTCACCGCCGTGGTCCTGAACGTCACAGCCGTCGGCGTGAACGGTCCCGACAGCTTCGTCACCGTCTACCCCACGGGGACCGACCGACCGCTGGCGTCGAACCTCAACGTGGTCGCGGGCCAGACGGTGCCGAACGCGGTGGTTGCGCGGGTGAACAACGGCAAAGTGTCGCTCTACAACAACCGAGGCGAGGTCCACCTGATCGCCGACGTCCAGGGCTGGTTCAAGGCTCAGACGGAACCGTTGGGTGCCGTCTCCAGCTACAACCCGGTGGCGCCGGTGAGGGCCCTGGACACCCGAGACGGCACTGGCACCGGCGGTGTGAGTGGCCCAATCGGCCCCGGAGGGGTCGTCATACTGCAGGTCGCCGGCAGGAACGGAATCCCGGCAGACGGTGTCACAGCGGTGGTGCTCAACGTCACCGTCACCAACCCGACGGGGCCGGACAGCTTCCTGACGGTGTACCCGGCGCCGGGCCCCCGGCCCCTTGCGTCCAACCTCAACTTCAGGGCGAACCAGACGGTCGCCAACTTGGTGGTGGCCCGAGTGGGGCCGAGCGGAACAGTGGCGCTCTACAACAACCTCGGCGCCGTCCACATGGTTGCCGACGTCCAGGGCTGGTTCCGGGCCATCTGAGCGTCCCCACGACCCGAAGGTAGACGGAGGCAACGGGACGTCTTTGCACGGCGGAGACGAACGCGCAGGCCAGGCAGTCGCCGGGCCTGCGCGTTCCGCCGCGAGGGTGCGGAACCCGAGCGCAGCGGTCAACAGCCGGTCTGGCCGTAAATGCCCGCCGGGCCGCTGGGGACGGTCCAGGTCTGGCCCGACGCGTCGGTCGCCACCACGGAGGTGACAACTGTGCCCGCGTAGTCGGCGATCCACCATCGCACCGACAAGGCAAAGGGCTGTTGGGCGAGCGTGGCCGGGAGGCGCGCGCCGGCGGCCGTCACCAGCTCGACCTTGACCGCATCGTACCCGACGACGCCGAAACCGTAGACGTGGGGGAGCCCGTTGGCGCCGGACATGTTGGCGCCCGAGCCGCCGGCCGTCAGGCACCGGCGGCCGAAGTCGCCGGTCCATGATGCGGTGTAGTCGGAGGGGGCGGCGCCCGTGCTGGTGACACCCCGCACGTCCGCGCGACGGATCGACCCGGTCATCCGACGGGTGCCGGCGTCGTAGGCGCCGTAGACCTCCACCGTGTAGGACTCGTTGGCCACGGTGATCACCGGCACCGCACGCGAGCCGGGGTCCGCGGCCACCGTCGTCGGCGGCGCGCCGGCCGGCCCGGTGGAAGTCGCAGGACGGGTCGTCGGGACCGGCGTCAGCCTGGTCGACTCGGGCGAGACGGTGGTGGGCACCTCCCCGGTGGTGGTCGGGCCGGGAAGCGTGGTGGAGGTAGTCGTCGTCTCGCCGGCCACCGTTGCCACCGACTGGCCTGGCTCGGCCGCCACCAGGCTCGGGTCATCGCCGTCGGTCGCGGCGGCGAAGGCGGCGACGGCCAGGGTGACGGCGGCGAACGCGGCGGCGACACCGGCCGCCCGACGCCGGCGGGTGCGGGTCGCCGGGTCGGTGGCCAGAGTCCGCGGAGTCGACGGATTGCGGGCGGGCGCCCGCTGCGGGATCGGGAGCTCTCCCGACAAGCCGACCAGGCTGCTGCGACGGAGCTGGGCCACCCAGTTGGCCAGGCACTCGGGCCTCTGGTCGGGATCGGGGTCGAGCATGGTGGCGATGTGGTCGGCGATGTCGGCCCGCCCGTGGATGAGGGGCGCATCCAGGGCCCGCCGGCGGAGCTCTCCAGGCTCGGGCCGGGCCACCGGCTCTTCGCCCGTCAGCAGGAAGTAGGCCACTGCGCCGAGTGAGTAGCGGTCGGCGGCGGAACCGTACCGACCGTCGGCGAGGACCTCGGGGGCGATGTAGCCGGCGGTTCCGACCAGGCTGGCCCGGCCGTGGCCGCCGGCCAGTCCCCGAACGCTGCCCAGGTCGACCAACACGGTGTCGCCCTCGGGGCGGACGAGGATGTTGGCCGGTTTCACGTCGCGGTGGACGACCGGCTGCCCGCCGGTGGCGGCCCCGCTGTGGAGCAGGTCGAGGGCGGCAGCCACCGGCACAAGCGCCTGTAGGAGCTGTTCCGGTTCGGGATCCACGAGCGACCGGACCCACTGGTCGAGGGAGACGCCGTCGACCCACTCCATGACGAGGTACAGCGTGGCTGTCGACTCGTCGGCTTGGCCCGGCGCGTGGGGCAGCGGGCCGACGAACCCACCCCGGACGGCGACGAGGCCCGGGATCTCGACCTGCCGGAGCAGCCGGACCTGGTCCCGCCACCGCGCCGTCCATTCCTCGAGCCGGGCCAGGTGGCCGGGATGGAGCATCTTTACCGCCAGAGGCACCGGCCCGTCCGGCAGGTCGACGTAGCCCCGGTACAGCAAACCCTCGGCGCCACTGGCCGCCGCGGGGCCGAGGCGAATGCGGTCCGGCTCGTGGGCGGGACCGACCCAGAACTGAGTGCTCATGATCGCCGCCTTCCCGGGAGCCTGGCCAGGTCCTGCCCGCTGAGCACTCCCGACGCCACGAGATTGGCCGCCAGATCGTAGTTGGCCTGGGGCCCCTGGAAGTAGACCTTCTGCTTGGCCGCGAACCGGTCCTTGACCCGCTCGACCGCTTTGCGGACCTTGTCGGCCGTCCACGGCTCGCCCCCCAGCAGCCGGGCCGCGTCCTCATAGGTGTTCGGGTGCTCTCGCCGGTGCGGAAACGACTCCAGGTACCCGGCGCACAGGGCGGCCAGCGCGTCCCGCTCCCGGTCGGAGAGGTTCACGGCGGCTCCGGTCAGCGTGCCCGTGGTCAGGGTGCCCTGACCGCCGCGTAGGCCGTCGACGTAGACATCGGGCAACACCACCTCGAGCACGTGGGTGTAGATCGCGCCCGGGACGAGGACGTCGACCGAGTCGGTGGTGAGGGCGTGGCGATGCCCGGGCGCCAGGCGCACCTGGGTCGTGCCGCCGGGGTGCTCGAGAAGCAGCGGCCGCTTCGTCGACTGGTTGATGACCCACCACACGCCCCAGGCCAGCTCCAGCGACCCGGCGATCGCCGAGATCCCCATGTCGTCGGCGTGCAGTCCCACCACGCCATCGCTGTCGGCCCGCCCGAAGACCAGGGGCCGGTCGGGAGAGGCCACGAAGTGCTCGCCCGCGATCGTCACCGAGGCTCGCATCTCGGTCCCCGAGCCGTCCTCCCATCCAGCCCGCCGTCGCATGTGGACAGACCATCACATTCTGCCCGCCGCGGGAAGGGGGACCCCTCCCTCTTCCGTGCCGGAGCAGGTCGTGGGCATATGGGGCCGGAGGTCGGTCGGCTCTCGGCGGACAACGGGGTGATGAAGGAGTGGGAGGACATGGCGTTAGGGGCATGCGGCGAACTGAGCGACAGGGCGATCGTGGAACGGGCGCAGCGTGGTGACCACTGTGCCTTCACCGAGCTGGTGGGGCGTCACGACCGGCGGCTCCGGACGCTGGCCGGTCGGCTGTTGCGGAACCCGGAGCGAGTCGACGACGCGCTCCAGGAGGTCTACATCAAGGCGTTCCGGACCATCGGACGGTTCCGCGGCGACGCCAACGTGAGCACGTGGCTCTACCGCATCACCTACAACACATGCGTAGACGAGCTGCGCCGGCGTCAACCGGTCCTCGTCGAGGAGGACTTCGACCCGCCGAGCATCGAGCCGGGCCCGGCCGAGCGCTACGCGGCCGCCTCGGAGGTCGCTGACATGCTCGGCCGGCTGTCTCCGGACCTGCGGGCCACCGTCGTGCTGGTCGACGGATACGGCCTCGACTACGCCGACGCCTCGCGCCTGCTCGAGGTGGCCCCGGGCACGGTGGCCTCTCGGCTGCATCGGGCCCGCCGGGACCTCCTCGGCGCGACCAAGGACGCTGCGTAGGCATGGCGAACAACTGCGACCCGATAGACGTCAAACGGACATGGAGCGCGACATGCTGATGGAAGCGGTACAGGAGGGATCGGTGGGGCGAGACCAGCTCCGTGAGGGCAACCCGGGCGGGCACCGGCGCCGGTGGACGGCGACAACGGTCGCAGTGGCCCTGGCCCTGGTCGGCGCCGGGTTGGCGCTTTCGGCGGGAGTGAACGACGACGGCCAAGGCCGAGTGAAGGTGCTCGCCGCCCCGGCGCCCTCGACCACCGCGACCGTGGCGCCGGCGACGACCGCGCCGGCGCCGGCAGTGGCGACTGATCCCGCGCCTCCCACGACGGCGGCGGCGACCAGGGCCACGACGACGGTCCCCCGACCGGCAGCGGCACCCGACCGCAGCCGGCCGGCGGGGATGACGTACACACCGGAGGCCATCTGGCCGGAGACACTGGCTGAGCTGGACAAGCTCCAGGCCGCGGTGGACCAGGGCCAGCAGCCGTGGCGCAACGATCCCGTCGCCGTGGCCCGGGGCTACCTGCTCGACCGGGGACTTCCCACACCGGGCATGGGCTCGTTCGAGGCCTCGCCGTTCGGGCCAAGCGCCCGAACGGCGAGTGGGCCGGCGAGCAGAGTGTTCAGCTCTTTGCCGGCGGCACCCGGTCGGTGACCGTCCCCACGGGTCCGGGCTCCGGCGAGGTGATCCTTCAGGTGCGCCTCCTGGGTGACGGCAAAGCCGGTGTTGCCGAGGTCTTCCTGGGCGTGGGAAGCGAGGGGTTCCAGTACTCGGCGCTGGACTCCGAGTCCCGCCTGCGGGTCGACGGTCTCGGCCCCGTCCGCATCGGCATGAACCTCGAGGAAGCGGTGGCGACGACCGGGTTGGCGATGTCCTACAGGGAGGGCCCCTACTGCGTCGGATATACCACCACCGGCCCGCCGGCGGGCGTCTTCCTCACCAGCGCCGAAGGGTCCTTCAAGGTGGACTTCATCAGCATCTCGGAGCCGACGATCGCCACCCTCTCGGGCATCCGCGTGGGCAGCACCCTGGCCGAGGCCCGGCGGGCCTACGGCGACAAGCTGCGCGGCTCGGTGCAGGACGGGTGGGGCAAGCTCGTCTTGCGGCCCGAGGACGCCTCGCTGAACCACCTGTCGCTGGCCCTTCTGTTCAGCGACGGCAAGGTCGCCGGCATGTGGGCCGGGCTCCGGGGCGTGGTGGAAGCCGACGAGGCGTGCGCCTGAAGTGCTCTGACGTAACCCTGCGAGGTGACCGAGGGCTGCTGTTCCGATCCGCTACGTTGCCGCCATGGCGGGGACGAAGCGTGGCCAGCAGAGACAGCAACGTCAGGCTCGCCTGGAGAGGGAGGCGGCTGCGGCCAAGGCCCGGGCCCGGCGCCGGCAGGCGATCGCCGTCGCCTTGGGCGTCGTGGTGCTGGTGATAGTCCTGGCCTTCGTCAACTCCCGAGATGAGTCCTCAGAGGTGGCCACATCTGGCGCGACCACGACTGTCCCCGTCACCCAGGCCTCGCCGACTGGGGGGAAGCCGTGCGTACCTGTCGCCGACCCGCTCCCGGCGGGCGCCCCGGAGGTCCCCGTCAAGGTCGGGCCGCCGCCGACGCAGTTGGTCACCGAGGACCTGAAGGTCGGCGACGGCGCCACGGTTGCGCCGAACGACACCGTCACTGTCCACTACATCGGGGTGTCGTGCTCCACCGGCAAGATCTTCGATTCCTCCTACTCCCGCAATCAGCCGGCGACCTTTCCGTTGACCGGCGTCATCAAGGGCTGGACGGACGGTATCCCCGGCATGAACGTCGGAGGTCAGCGCCTGTTGGGCATCCCACCGGACCAGGCGTACGGGGCACAGGGTCGGCCGCCGACCATCGGCCCGAACGAGACCCTGTGGTTTGTCGTCGAGGTGCTCGACACCAAGCCGACCTGAGCCGTCGGCGCCCGGCCCTTGAAGCGAGGGGTGTCGGTACTGTCGGGGCGATGCTGGTTCGGCTGTCCGCCCGTCGCCAGGGCGTCGTCATGCTGGTGTTGGCGCTGGCGGGTGCGGCGTGCGGCGGCTCAAGCGATGGCCCGCCGGCGAACGGTGTAGCTGCGCCGACCAGCATTGTGGAGGCGGCTGCGCCCCCGTCCAGCTCCTCGACCACCACACGGCCGTGCCAGCCGGCGCCTCTCCAGGACCGCGCGGCCACGGTTCTCGCCGTCGGCATCCACAACGCCACCGCGGCCGAGGCGCCCGTGGCCGCCAGCGTCGCCTCGTTGGGCCTGGGTGGCGTGCTCCTGCTGGGCACCAACATCGTCCATGCGGACCAGGCGCGGGCGCTCATCGCCGGGCTTCGAGAGCGCTCACCTCGGGGGCTGCTGGTCGCGGTCGACGAGGAGGGCGGGCGAGTGTCGCGGCTGCGCCCCATCCTGGGACGCACGCCCTCGGCCCGCACCCTGGGCCAGCGAGCCCTGGCCGACATCGCCACGGTGGCAGCCGAACGGGGCGGTGTTCTTCGCGACCTGGGATTCGACCTCGTCCTCGCCCCGGTCGTCGACGCCGACGGTGGACCGGCCGGTGGCGCCGTCGGGGACCGCGCCTTCGGCACCACGCCCGCCGAGGCCGGCCCTCGCGCCGCCGCCTTCGCCGAGGGTGTCCAGCGGGCGGGCGTGGCCGCCACGGCGAAGCACTTCCCCGGCCAAGGCGGCCTGCCCGACAGCCACGACGGCCAGGTGATCTCCGAGACCCCGCTGGCCCGCCTCCGTGCCGACGCCATCGCCGCGTTCGGGCCGGTGTTCGATGCCGGCGTCGGCGCAGTCATGATGTCCCACGTCACCTATCGGGCGTTGGGGCCGTTGCCCGCCAGTCTCGAACCGGCCGCCTACGAACTGCTGCGGTCGCTGGGCTTCGGTGGGGTCGCGATTACCGATGCGGTCGGCATGGAGGCCATCGTCGAGCAGTGGTCGCTGCCGGAGGCGACCGTGTTGGCCTTGAACGCCGGTGCCGACCTCGTGCTGGCCACTCCGGGCGACAAGGCAGCGGCGATGCGCGACGGCCTGGTGGCGGCGGTCGCCGACGGCCGGCTCCCCGAGTCCCGGCTCGACGAGGCGGCCGGACGGGTGCTGGCCCTGCGGGGCGAGGACCCGGCGGCCATGGTGTGCCGCTGACCAGCATCTTCCCTTTACGTGATCTGGACCGGTGTGCCGATCTCGATCGTGTTGGCCAGGCGGGTGATGTCCGCGTTGTTCATGCGCAGGCAGCCGTTGCTGGCCGCGGTGCCGAGGAGGCCGGGCGCGTTGGTGCCGTGCATGGCGATCTGGCCCACGCCGCTGCCGAAGCTCATGAGGACCTCGGAGAAGGCGGCGATCGACACTTGGAAGGGCCCGTAGACCCCGCTCGGATCCGGGGTACGGACGGCGCCGTCGACGTAGTAGTTGCCCCGGGGGGTCGGCGTGGATCGAGTGCCGATGACCACGGCGGCCTCCATGATCGGCGTCTGGCCGTCGTACACCGTGAGGGAGCGCGAGGCCAGGCTGACCACGATCTTGTGGGTCACCTGGCGCAGGCTGACGTCGGCGGCGCGGACCCAGGCAGTGGTCTGGTTGGGGCGGGTGTTGAGCTGAACCTCGAGCCAGTCGCCCTGGCGCTGCTGGACGAGGAACACAAGGGGCAGCCCCTCCCACGTGGGGTTGGAGAAGCTGTCGTCGGCCTCGGCCTGGCCGGGCGTGCTGTACAGGCCGATCCTCGAGCCCCGCACGTCGGCCACGGTGGCCGGCAACGAGACGGCGCGGGCCATGCCTCGGCGCAGGCGGCTGCCGGCCACGGTGACGACCTCCGGGACCGTCGTGGGGGGCTCGGTGACGACCGGCTCAGGAACGGTCGTGGTGGTGCTGGTAGTGGTCGTGTCCGGCGGCTCGGCCACGGTGCGGATCACGTTGGGGTCGAAGTGTCCGATGGCGGCCGAGGGGGCCGGCGGGTTGAGCCACAGCCAGCCGGCGCCGGCCACAGGGGCGGCCAGTACGGCGACGAGCAGGGAAGCGAGGGTGAACCGGCGCCGGGCGGCTCGGCGTTGAAGCATGGTGAAAGGGTAGCTGGCTGGTAGGGGTACGCGGCTCTCAGGGCTGTCGTTGCAACTTCGGCAACTCCACGGACTGGCAGGCGAAGGCCATCGGGTCCCCCCCGGCCAGCGCCACCATCCGACCCGCGGCCTCGTTGAGGCGCGCCTCACTCAGCTCGCCCTTCTGGACGGCGACGACGAGGCCGTGGACCATGTCCCGGGCGAAGGCGCCTCCGGTGCTGAGCACCCCGTCGGCGCCGGACGCGATGGCCTTGACCGACGCCTCGGCCCAGTCCCAGCGTTGGTTCACCGCTCCCATGCCGATCGAGTCGGTGATGGCTACGCCCTTGAACCCCATCTCGCGGAGCATGGAGTAGGCCCGAGCCGACAGGCTGGCCGGGGTGTTCGGGTCGATGGCGGCGTAGTCGATGTTGCTGAGCATGATCACCGGCATGCCCAAGGCGATGAGCTGGGCGAAGGGCTTGAGGTCGGCGGCCCGGAGCTCGTCCATGGACGCGTTGGAGACGATGCGCCCGACGTGGTCGTCGCCCTCGGCTTTGGCTCGGCCGGGGAAGTGCTTGGCCACCGCGCCCACGCCCTCGTCGGCCAGGCCGAGCGCGTAGGCGTAGGCGTAACGGGACGCGACAGCGGGATCGGCTGAAAACGACCGGTCGCCGATCGTCGCGTCCGACGGCCCGCCGTCGAGGTCGGCGACCGGCGCCAAGTCGAGGGTGATGCCCATCGACGCCAGTTCCGCCGCCTGCTCGCGGGCCAGCGCCCGCATGGCGTCGGTCGTGCCCTCCCGGGCCAGCCGACGGGCGGACGACGTGTACCCGATGACGTGCCCGAAGCTGGTCACCCGGCCGGGCTCCTCGTCGGTCGACACGATCAGCGGGTGGCGGGACTGGCGCTTCAGGCCTTGCGTCAGGCGGGTCACCTGCGCCCGGGTCTCGACGTTGTCACCGGTGAGGAGCACCCCGCCTACGCCCAGCTTCATGAGCTCGGTGGGCAGAGGATCGTCGGCGTCCTTGACCTCCGGCATGCCCACGATCAGCACACGCGCCGCCCGCTCACGCAGCGTGGCCTGGGGCTTGCAGGCCGGCGCGGTGGAGGTGGTGACCCCGGCGGCGTCGGAGTCGCCGAAGCTCGGGAAGAACAGCCGGACCGGCGCAGAGACGACCTCACGCGGGCTGGAACCGGTGGCCGCACCGGCCGCGGCCAGGACGGTGAAGACCACCAGGACGATCAGGGCACGAGCCCGTCCGGGCCCGAACGTGCTCCCCCCCGGCCCCTGCACGCCGGAAAAGCTATACCGGACCGGCTTCGGTTGCTCGGGCGCGGCCAGGGCGACCCACGCCCGCACCGGCTTTCAGAAGTCGGCGTTCCTCGGGGTCCTGGGAAACGGGATCACGTCGCGGACGTTGGCCATGCCGGTGATGTAGGCCGTCGTGCGCTCGAACCCGAGGCCGAACCCGGCGTGGGGAACGGTGCCGTACCGCCGCAGGTCGCGGTACCACCAGTACGCCTCGCGGTCGAGGCCGAGCTCGTCGATGCGGCCGTCGAGCACGTCGAGGCGCTCCTCCCGCTGGCTCCCGCCGATGATCTCGCCGATGCCAGGGGCCAGCACGTCCATGGCCGCGACGGTCCGGCCGTCGTCGTTGAGGCGCATGTAGAAGGCCTTGATGTCCTTCGGGTAGTTCATGACCACGACTGGGCGTCGGACCAGCTCCTCGGTGAGGTATCGCTCGTGCTCCGACTGCAGGTCCATGCCCCAGGCGACCGGGAACTCGAACCGGGCGCCATCGTCGACGGCCCGTATGAGAGCGGAGACCGTGTCGGTGTAGTCCATGCGCTCGAACGTCGAGGCGACGAGCTTCTCCAGCCGGTCGATGCAGCCGGGGTCGATGCGCTCGGCGAAGAACTGCATGTCGTCGGACCGCTCGTCGAGCACCGCGCTCACGACGTACTTGAGGCAGGCTTCGGCCAGGTCGGCGTCGTCGGACAGGTCGGCGAAGGCGATCTCGGGCTCGACCATCCAGAACTCGGCCAGGTGCCGGGCGGTGTTGGAGTTCTCGGCCCGGAACGTGGGGCCGAACGTGTACACCCGGCCCATCGCCAGGCAGTACGCCTCGACGTTGAGCTGACCCGACACCGTCAGGTGGGTCTCGCGCCCGAAGAAGTCCCGGGTGAAGTCGACGCTCCCGTTGCCCGCCGTCCGGGGGAGGTTGGCGACGTCGAGCGTGGAGACGCGGAACATGGCCCCGGCCCCCTCGGCGTCGTTGGCCGTGATGATCGGCGTGTGGATCCAGCAGAAGGCCCGCTCGTCGAAGAAGCGGTGCAGCGCCATCGACAGGCAGTGCCTCACGCGCGCCACCGCGCCAAAGGTATTGGTCCGGGGGCGGAGGTGGGCGACCTCGCGCAGGTACTCGAATGAGTGCTGCTTGGGGGCGACCGGGTAGGTCTCCGGGTCGCTGACCCAGCCCACGACCTGGACGTCGTCGGCCTGGATCTCCGTGGCCTGGCCCTTGCCCTTGGACTCGACGAGGGTCCCCGTGACTACCACCGAGCAACCCGTGGTGAGGCGCACCACCTCGCTGTCAAAGTTGGGAAGCGTGGCGCGGGCGACGACCTGGATGGGGTCGAAGCAGGAGCCGTCGTGCACGGTCACGAACGACAGGCCGCCGCCCGCCTTGGAGTCCCTCCGGCTGCGCACCCAGCCCTTCACCACCACTGTCGACCCGACATCGACGCGGCCCTGGAGCGCATCGGCCACCAGGGCGAACACGGGGCACATGGCGGTGAGCGTAGGCCCCGCGCTCCTCGGCGTACGCTCGACGCCCATGGATGCCCAGACGGTGGCAGATCAGCTCGACCGGTTGCAGCTCGTCGACGTGCGCGACGCCAGCGAATGGCAGGTAGGTCACATCGAAGGAGCAGTCAACATCCCGGAGGACGCTCTACCCGACCGCGTCGACGAGCTCGACCGTGATCGGCCGGTCGTGACCGTCTGCCGGGCCGGCACCCGCAGCGGGGAGGCGGCCGAGTGGCTGCGGGGCCAGGGCTTCGAGGCCCAGAGCCTCGACGGCGGGATGCTGTCCTGGAAGTGGGCCGGCCTGCCCGTCACCGGCGGCATTGCGCAGCCCCCGCCCAAGCCTGAGCTCAGCTCTCCGGAGATGCAGAAGCTGCACAACGACTTCCTGGAGATCGCCCTCGCGGTGCAGGAGCGTTTCGGTGTCGGCGTCGAACCCTCCGAGGAGCAGATCAAGGGCTTCCTGCGCGAGCGCCTGATCAACGAGGGTCGCACGCCCGAGGAGGCCGACACCTTCCTGGCCGAAATGGGCGGGGAGTAGCGGAAGGCTGGCCGGTAACGTCGGTGCTGTGAGCCCCAGCACACCTGTCGACGAGCTGGGCCGGCGGGCCAAGGACGCATCTCGCGTGCTGGCCACCGCGTCCACGACCGCCAAGGACGCCGCCCTCGCGGCCGCCGCAGACCTGCTCGTTCAGCACACGCCGGCGATCCTGGAGGCCAATGCCACCGACGTGGACCGGGCCGAGGCGTCCGGCACCGCGGCCACCGTCGTCGACCGCCTCCGGCTCACGGCGGCCCGGGTGGAGGCCATGGCCGACGGTCTCCGCCAGGTCGCTGCCCTGCCCGACCCTGTGGGCGAGGTGGTGGGGGGCTGGACCCGTCCCAACGGGCTGCTGATCGAGAAGGTCCGGGTGCCCCTCGGGGTCGTCGCCATCATCTACGAGAACCGCCCCAACGTGACCAGCGACGCGTTCGGGCTCTGCCTCAAGTCGGGAAACGCCGCCTTCCTCAGGGGCTCGGGCGCGGCGCTGGCCTCCAACTTGGCCGTGGCCGCGGCCTTGCGCGAGGGCCTCGAGAAGGCCGGCCTGCCGGCCGACGCCCTGGTCCTGGTCGACGACGTTCGGCACCAGGCCGCGGTCGAGTTCATGCGCCTGCGGGAGTACATCGACTGCCTCATCCCGCGTGGCGGCCCCTCGCTGATCAAGGCCATCCTCGAGAACGCCACCGTCCCCTACGTGATCGACGGCGACGGCAACTGCCACGTCTACGTCGACGAGTCCGCCGACCTCGACCAGGCCCTCGACATCCTGGTCAACGCCAAGACCCAGCGACCGTCGGTCTGCAACGCGGCCGAGTCGCTCGTCGTCCACTCCTCCGTCGCCGCCCAGTTCCTGCCCCGGGCCGCAGCGGCACTGTCCGGTGTCGACCTCGTGGGCGACGAGCGGTCGCAGCAGGTCGTCCCCTCGATCGCCGCCGCGACCGACGACGACTACGGCAAGGAGTTCCTCGACCTCCGTATGTCGGTGGCCGTCGTCGACTCGCTCGACCAGGCCATCGCTCACGTGAACCGCTACGGCACCGGTCACACCGAGGCGATCTGCACCACCGACCTGGCCGCGGCCGGGCGCTTCACCCGGGAGGTCGACGCCGCGGCTGTCGTGGTCAACGCCTCTACCCGCTTCACCGACGGCGAGCAGTTCGGCTTCGGCGCCGAGATCGGCATCAGCACCCAGAAGCTGCACGCCCGGGGGCCGATGGGGCTGCGGGAGCTGACCACGGTCAAGTACGTGATCCACGGCGACGGGCAGGTGCGTGCGTAGTTCTCCGAGTGGCTCGCCGCGGTTCGAGTCCATCGGCGCGGTACGAGAGGGGCTGGCGGGGGTCGACTACCTGGCCGACGAGGCGACGGCCGGCGTGGTGTACCTGGCCGACCGTCTCGACAAGCCGGTCCTGGTCGAGGGGCCGGCGGGCACCGGCAAGACCGAGCTGGCCAAGTCGGTCGCCCGCTGGGCCGGCAGCCGCCTGATCCGCCTCCAATGCTACGAGGGGCTCGACGAGTCCAAGGCTCTGTATGAGTGGAACTACCGCAAGCAGTTGCTGCGCATCCAGGCGGGAGAGGGTTCAGGGACAACCTGGTCCGAGCTCGAGGACGACATCTTCACCGAGGAGTTCCTGTTGTCCCGCCCCCTACTCGAGGCCATCCGGGCCGACGAGCCGGTGGTGCTGCTCATCGACGAGGTAGACCGGGTGGAGGTCGAGACCGAGGCCCTGCTGCTCGAAGTGCTCTCCGACTGGCAGGTGTCGGTCCCCGAAATGGGGACGGTGTCGGCGACCCGGATTCCCCTGGTATTCCTCACCTCCAACGGCACCCGCGACCTGTCGGAGGCGCTGAAGCGCCGCTGCCTGTACCTACACCTCGACTACCCGAGCGTCGAGCGGGAGCGGGAGATCGTGCTGGCCCGGGTGCCCGAGCTCCCGGCCCATCTGGCCGACGAGGTGGCCCGGATCGTTCGCAGCCTGCGCCTGCTTGACCTGCGCAAGCCGCCGTCGGTGTCCGAGACCCTCGACTGGGCCCGGACCCTGGTCATCCTCGGCGTCGACGCTCTGAACTCGGACGTGACCGAGTCGACCCTGCACGTACTTCTCAAGCACCGGGCCGACATCGCCGCCGCGGCCCGAGAGCTCAAGACGGCCGGGTAGGCGCCGCGCCTGTGCTGGACCTGCTGGCGGACTTCGTCGGCGAGCTGCGAGCGGCGGGGCTGCCGGTGTCGCTGACCGAGAACGTCGATGCCATGGAAGCCGTGCGCCACGTTCCCCTCGACGACCGGGGGGCCCTGCGGACGGCGATGGCGGCCACCATGGTCAAGCGTCCCGAGCACCGGCCTGCCTTCGACGCGGTGTTCGACGCGTTCTTCTCGCTGTCGCCGGCGTTGGCGCCGGAGGAGGGCAAGTCGGACGTCGACCTCTCCGTCCTGCTCGATGACGCGCTGCGCTCGGGCGACGAGGACGCCGTCCGCCGTCTGGCCCGGCTGGCCGTGGCCCGCCTCGCCGGGATGGAGGAGGGCCGGGGGGTGCGGGGCAGCGCGTACGTCTTCAAGACGATGCGCATGCTCGACGTCGACGGCGCGCTGGCCCGCCTGCTGGGCGGCGCCCGGTGGTTGGAGCGCGACGATCTGGCCGCCGCCGGGCAGCGTCTCCGCGACGAGGTTGAGGCCGAGGTCCGCCGGCGGCTGGTCGACGAGCGCGGCGCGCAGGCCGTGGCCCGCTCCGTGCGCCGCCCGCTCCCCGAGGATGTCGACTTCCTGCACGCCAGCCGCGAGGACCTGGCTGCCCTGCAACGCTCGCTGCGGCCCCTCGCCCGGCGCATGGCCGCCCGCCTGGCCCGCCGACGGCGGCTGGGCCGCCACGGCCGGCTCGACTTCCGCCGGACGCTGCGCCGGTCCTTGTCGACCGGGGGGGTCCCCGCCGACCCCCGCTTCCGCCGGCCGCATCCCCACAAGCCCGAGATCGTGGTCCTGGCCGACGTGTCGGGGTCGGTGGCCACCTTCGCCCGCTTCACCCTGCAGCTCGTCCACGCCCTGGCCGGGGAGTTCTCCGCCCTCCGGACGTTCGTCTTCATCGACGGGATCGACGAGGTGACCAACCTGTTCGCCGGCGCCGACGACCTGGGTGCCGCCCTCGTCCGGGTCCACGAGGAGGCCGACGTGGTCGCGGCCGACGGCCATTCCGACTACGGCCGGGCCCTGGTGACCTTCTGGTCCCGGTGGGGCCGGGAGATCACTCCCCGCACGTCGGTCGTGATCCTGGGCGACGCCCGCAACAACTATCACGCGTCGTCCGCCGCGGTCCTGGCCGACCTGCGCCGGCGCGGACGCCGGCTGTGGTGGCTGAACCCGGAACCCCGTTCCTACTGGGACACCGGCGACTCGATCGTCTCCGAGTACGCCGTCCACTGCGACGGCGTCTTCGAGTGCCGCAACCTGCGCCAGCTCGAGGCGTTCGTCTCCTCGATCGGGTGAACCGCCGCTTGCTGGCCCTGCCGCCTCTGGCCGGGCTGGCGGCTGTGATCGCGGCATCGGCCAAGGGCCTGTACGTGAGCCCGGACGCGGTGTTCTACGTGGGCACGGCCCGCAACTGGCTCGACGGCCAAGGTTTCACGCCGCCTCCCGGCCTGCCGCCCCTCGAGCATTTCCCTCCCCTCTTCACCATGGTGCTGGCCGCGCTCGGCAAGGTGGGGCTCGACCCGCTCGACGGCGCCCGGGTGGTCAACGCCCTGGCCTTCGCCGGCATTGTCCTGCTGGTGGGCCTGGTCGTGTGGGCCCGGACAGGGTCGGTGCCGGCGGCGCTGGTGGCAGGCGTGCTGACCGCGGCCGCAGTCGACCTCCTCACCTTCTCCGCCTCCGCGTTGAGCGAGCCCTTGTTCATCCTCCTGGCCATCGCCGGCCTGGTCGTCCTGGCTGCGTTCCTGGACCGGCCGTCACCCGCCCTGCTCCTCGCTGCAGGTGCACTCGTGGGCGCGGCCTTCCTTACCCGCTACGTCGGTGTCGCCCTGGTGGCGGCCGGCGTCGCGGCGCTCCTCTGGCGGCGCCGTTGGCTGGGGGCAGCGATCTTCGCCGCCGTCTCCATGGCACCGGTGGCGGCCTGGCTGGTGTGGGCCGGAGGCAGGGCGGCGAGCGACCGGACCGTCACCCTGCACATGTTCGGCGCCGATTACCTCGGTCAGGCCGTCCGCCCTCTATCCCGCTGGCTCGTTCCTTGGCCTGGGCCACCTGCAGGCTTCGTGCTCGCCGTCCTGGTGGTGGCCGCCGGCGTCCTCTTCGTCCGCCGCCTCCCCGCGCCGGAGAGAGCCGGTTCCCTGTCCTGGCTCTTGGTTGCGTTCACGGTGGCCTACCTGCTCGTGCTGCTGGTCAACCGGGCGCTCACCGATGCCTCCGGCCGGCTCGACGCCCGGTTCCTGGCCCCCTTGCACGTGGTCGCCATCCTCCTCGTCGTGCCCGCGCTCTGGCGGCGAAAGCTGCCCCTCCCGGCACTGGCGCTGGCCGGCGTGCTCGTCCTGGGCCAAGTCGTCGACGCCGCCGCCTGGACTGCCGGCGGGCTCACCGACGACAGCGTTCAGCGCCGCGGGTACACGGCGGCCGCGCTCCAACAGTCGCCAGTGATGGGCCACC
>Ga0247713_1000159_pt1 | contig 47560 bp, 46 predicted proteins | sample 21E_NmetaG_FD_189936 | JGI IMG/M metagenome (GOLD analysis project Ga0247713, IMG submission 189936) | Soil microbial communities from hillslope of Landscape Evolution Observatory, University of Arizona, Oracle, AZ, United States - 2-1-E_N | ecosystem: Engineered > Artificial ecosystem >...
TGTCGACCCGGAGGTTGGCGTGCTGCAGCCGCTGCTGTGGCTCGCGCAGCGGCTGCAGCACGCCAACCTCCGGGTCGACATGATCATGGGCGCGGCCACGCAGGAACGGCTGTTCAACGCCATCGAGGCCAAGCGCCTGGCAACCTCCGCGACGTTCACCACCGACGACGGCTCGTTCGGCACCCAGGGCCGCGTCACCGATGTGATGGAGCGGCTGCTCGAGCCGGGCACCATCGGCGCCATCTACGCCTGCGGCCCGATGGCGATGCTCCGGGCGGTGTCCGAGATGGCCGCGCGCCACCGCATCGCCGTGCAGGTCGCCGTCGAAGAGGCCATGGCCTGCGGCGTCGGTGTGTGCATGACGTGCGTCGTGCCGTATCGCAAGGAAGGACAGGTGGTCAACGTCCGCAGCTGCGTGGAAGGACCCGTGCTCAACGGCCGGCGGATCTGCTGGGAGGAGATCGGCCCGCAGCCCAGCCGCGACCTGACGGTCGGGGAGCACAGCGCGGAGGAGGACGCGTAGATGACCGCCGTGGAGCCGACCGCACCGCGCAAGAAGCTGCGCCACGACCAGGTCGACCTGACCACCCAGCTGGGACCGCTGACCCTGGCCAACCCGATCGTCACCGCCAGTGGGTGCTTCGGCAACGGGCGCGAGATCAACCGGTTCTTCGACATCGCTGACCTGGGGGCCGTGGTCGTCAAGTCCATCACGGTCGAGCCCCGGCAGGGCCTGCCCACACCCCGGATGGCCGAGACCGCCAAGGGCATGCTCAACGCCATCGGCTTGCAGAACCCCGGCATCGACGCGTGGCTGGCCACCGAGCTGCCGTGGCTGAACCAGCGCCAGGTCCCCGTCATCGTGAGCATCGCCGGGAAGACCGCCGCCGAGTACCGCTACCTCGCCGAACGGCTGCGTGGGCAGCCCGGGATCATGGCGATCGAGGCCAACATCTCGTGTCCAAACGTGGAGGACCGCAACATCGTCTTCGCGTGCCGCGAGGAGTCGACCCGGGACGCGATCCAGCAGATCACCCGCGTCACCAACTTGCCGGTGTTCGCCAAGCTGACCCCCGACGTGACCGACATCGCCGCCATCGCCGAGACCGCGGTGGAGGCCGGCGCGACCGGTGTGAGCATGATCAACACGCTGCTGGGCATGGCCATCGACGTCGAATCGCGCCGTCCCAAGCTGGCGGCGGTGACCGGTGGGCTGTCGGGACCGGCCATCAAGCCGGTCGCGGTGCGGGCGATCCACCAGGTCCACCGTGCGCTGCCCGACGTGCCGATCATCGGCATGGGCGGGGTGCAGACCGTCGAGGACGTGGTCGAGCTGATGCTCGCCGGGGCGAGTGCGGTGGCGGTCGGCACCGCCACGTTCGCCAACCCGATGGCGGCCCGCGACCTGCTCGACGCTGTGCCGCGCTGGTGCGCCGAACGCGACATCACCTCGACCGCCGAACTGCGCGGCGCGGTGGTGCTGTGAGCGGCTCAAGCAGCGTCAGCGGTAGCCGCCCTGATGTGAGCGGTCCAAGCAGCGTCAGCGGCTCCGGGTCGCCGCTGATTGTCGCGCTGGACACGCCGGACCTCGACCGGCTGTCGGATCTGGCGGTCGCCGTCGCCCCGCACGCGGGACTGCTCAAGATCGGGCTGGAGGCGTACACCGCATTGGGTCGGGAGGCCATCGACCGCGCTGCCGCCCACCGCTCCGTCTTCCTCGACCTGAAGCTGCACGACATCCCCAACACGGTCGCGGGGGCCGCCGCGGCCGCGGCGGGGCTGGGTGCGCGGATGCTGACCGTGCACGCGTCTGGGGGACCCACCATGGTCACCGCCGCCGCCAAGGCGGCACCCGACGTGACCATCCTGGCGGTCACCGTGCTCACCAGTCTCGGTGACGACGAGCTGGCGGCGGTGGGACAGCCGCCGGCGATCGAGCAGGTGCCGCGGCTCGCCGCGATGGCGGTCGAGGCCGGTGCCGGCGGCATCGTGTGCTCACCGGCGGAAGTCGACGCGGTCCGCCAGGCCGTGGGTGACGACGTCGCCGTCGTGGTGCCGGGGATCCGGCCAGCCGGGGCCGCCGTGGGGGACCAGGCCCGAGTCGCCACCCCGCGCGACGCGATGGCTGCAGGCGCCAGCCACATCGTCGTCGGCCGGCCAATCACCGCCGCCGACGACCCTGCCGGCGCGGCCGCAGCGATCGTGGAGTCAATTCGATGAACGAGACCGAAGTCGCGTCGCTGTTCGAGCGCCTCGACGTGCTGCGCCGCGGGCACTTCCGTCTGTCCAGCGGCAAGCACTCCGACACCTATCTGCAGTGCGCGCTGGCGCTGAGCGATCCGCAGGTCGCCCTGTCGCTGGGCGCCGCCCTGGCCGACCGCATCGACAGCGAGGTCGACGTGGTGGTGTCGCCGGCGTTGGGAGGCGTGCTGGCGGGCTTCGCCGTCGCAGCCGCGTTGGGGCGGCCGTTTCTGTTCGCCGAGCGCGACAGCGAGCGTCACATGACGATGCGCCGCGGCCAGCAGCTGCAACCAGGCTCGCGGGTGCTGGTGGTGGAAGACGTCGTGACCACCGGCGGCTCGGCGATGGAGGTCGTCGCGCTGTGCGAGGCGGCCGGCGCGACCGTGGTCGGCCTCGCGTCGCTGGTCGACCGGTCCGCAGGACTCGACGCCGACCAGCGTTCCCCGCTGCAGCCGACGTCGCTGCTGACCGTCACCGCGCAGGCATGGGACCCGCCGGAGTGCCCCGAGTGCGCGGCCGGCCGGCCGCTGGACACCCCCGGCAGCCGCCACGCCGCCTGACCCGCGGATCGCGCCTTCGTCCTCCTTGGATAGGATGCGCGCGCAGTCGTCGTCGAACACGCAACCCGGACCCGTGTGCGCATCCCTGGAGGAACCATGCCGCTGCCCGAGCTGGACGCAGAGTCCCGTCGCGAGGCGCTGGAGCGGGCTGCCGAGGCTCGCAAGATCCGAGCGGAGCTCAAGCAGCAGCTGAAGTCCGGCGAGATCGACTTCGGTGACGTTCTGGAGCGGGCCGCAACCGACGAGATCGTGGCCAAGACCAAGGTGCTCACGGTGCTCGCGGCGATGCCGAAGCTTGGCAACAAGCGGGCGCGCCGCATCATGGAGGACCTCAACATCGCCGAGTCGCGCCGCGTGCGCGGGCTGGGGCCCCACCAGCGCGAGCGGCTGATGCGGCACTTCGAGCAGGACGACGCAGCGGTGCCCGACCGCGGCGCGTGACGGACGCCGGCGGACGGCTGGTCGTCGTCAGCGGGCCGGGCGGGGTCGGCAAGGGCACGGTCGTCGCGGCGCTGCGCCGGCGGTACCCGACGCTGGTCGTCTCCGTGTCGGCGACCACCCGCGCGCCGCGCCCGGGCGAAGTCGACGGCGTCCACTACCACTTCGTCGACGACGCCACCTTCGACCGCTGGGTCGAGCAGGGGCGCTTCCTCGAGTGGGCAGCCTTCGCGGGCAACCGCTACGGCACCCCGTGGGCGTCGGTCGAGGCGCCGCTGTCCGAAGGGAAAACGGTGGTGCTCGAGATCGAGATCCAGGGGGCGCTGCAGGTCCGCGACCGGTTTCCCGACGCCAACCTGATCTTCCTCGACCCGCCGGACCGCGAGGCCTTGCTGCACCGCCTGCGGGGGCGTGGGACCGACGACGAGGAGCGGATCGGCCAGCGCATGGCGCTGGCGGACTGGGAGCTGGGGCAGGCGCCGGCGTTCGACCACCGGGTCGTCAACCGCACGGTCGACGGAGCCGTCGACGACATCGGCCGTATACTCGATCTTCAGCCCGAATCGCGGGAGTAGCCCCACTCGCCCCAGGAGTGATCGTCATCGCCACCATCGACGACCTGCTGTCGAAGGTCGACAGCAAGTACACGCTCGTCCACCTGTCTGCGCGCCGGGCGCGGGAGATCAACGCGTACTACCACCAGCTCGGCGAGGGGCTGCACCAGTTCGTGCGCCCCCTGGTCGACAACGTCGACAGCAACAAGCCGCTGTCGATCGCGCTGGAGGAGATCGCCCAGGCCAAGATCGTCCCCCGGTACCCCGACCAGGCGCAGGCCGACGCCGAGGCCCTGCTGTCCGGCGACATCGCCCAGGAGCAGGGCGCCGGTCTCGAGGTCGTCCCGGACGTCGACGACGAGGACGCCTGACCGGTCAGGTCATGACCACCGCACCATCGCGTGACGCCCTGGCCGGCCGTCACGTGCTGCTGGGAGTCTCGGGCGGCATCGCCGCCTACAAGGCCGCCAGCCTGGCGCGGGCGCTGCTGAAGGCCGGCGCCACGGTCCAGGTCGTGATGACGACCGCGGCGACCGAGTTCGTCGGACCGGCGACCTTCGAGGGGATCACCGCCCGACCGGTGTACACCGACGTGTTCGACCGCGCCGACCGCATCCCGCACGTCCGGGTCGCCCGGGAGGCCGACGCCGCGGTGTTCGCGCCGGCCACGGCGAACCTCATCGCCAAGTTCGCCGTGGGGATCGCCGACGACATGGTGTCCAGCGTCTACACGTGCTTGACCTGCCCGATGGTCGTCGCGCCCGCCATGCACACCGAGATGTGGGAGCACCCGGCCACGCAGGCGAACGTGACCACGTTGGTCGAGCGTGGCGTGACCATCGTCGGGCCCGACAGCGGACAGCTCGCGGGCGGCGACGAGGGACCAGGCCGGCTCGCCGACGAGGAGCAGCTCGTCGGGGCCGTCGTGGCAGCGCTGCGACCGGCCGGCCCGCTGACCGGCGCGCGGGTCGTCGTGACTGCGGGCGGCACCCGCGAACCGATCGACCCGGTGCGGTTCATCGGCAACCGGTCCAGCGGAAAGATGGGCTTCGCCGTCGCGGCCGAGGCGGCGCGGCGCGGCGCCGTGGTCGACCTTGTGGCTGCGCCGACGCACCTGGCGACGCCGGCAGGGGTCACCCGCCACGACGTCGAGACGGCCGTGCAGATGCGCGATGCGGTCGTGAAGCTGGCCGAGGGCGCCGACGTCGTGGTCAAGGCTGCGGCCGTGGCCGACTACCGACCCGCGCAGTACCACGACCGCAAGATCAAGAAGGACCAGCAGGAGCTGACCTCGGTCGCCCTGGAGCGCAATCCCGACATCCTCACCGAGCTCGGGCGGTCGGGCGGCGCCAAGGTCCTGGTGGGGTTCGCGGCCGAGACCGACGACGAGGAGCGCCACGGCGCCGACAAGCTGGCGCGCAAGGGCCTGGACCTGATCGTCGTCAACCGGGTCGACGCCGCTGACGCCGGGTTCAACGTCGACACCAACCGCGCGCTGGTGCTCGGCGCGGGCGGTCTGCGGGTGGAGGTCCCGCTGACCACCAAGGCCGCGCTGGCCGCCGTGATCTGCGACCAGGTCGAACGGCTCCTCTAGACTGCGTCGCCTCCACCGAAAGGAAATCCCCACCTCATGAGCCGGCGCTGGCTGTTCACGTCCGAGTCCGTCACCGAGGGACACCCCGACAAGGTCGCGGACCAGATCTCCGATGCGGTCCTTGACGAGGTCCTGCGCAACGACCCGTCACCCGACGACGCTCGCGTCGCCTGCGAGACGCTGGTCACGACCGGCATGGTCGTCGTCGCGGGTGAGATCTCCACGGAAACGTACGTCGACATCGCCAAGGTCGCCCGTGAGACGGTCATCGGGATCGGCTACGACCGGGCGTCAGCCGGCTTCGACGGCAACACCTGCGGCGTCATGGTCGCCATCGACGAGCAGTCGCCCGACATCGCCGGCGGCGTCGACTCCTCGCTGGAGGTCCGCGAGCGCGGGGACGCCAGTGACGACCTCGACACACTCGGCGCCGGCGACCAGGGGATGATGTTCGGCTACGCGTGCGACGAGACCGACGCGCTGATGCCAATGCCCATCCAGCTGGCCCACCGCCTGGCCGAGCGGCTGGCCGCGGTGCGCAAGGCCGGCGTCGTGCCCTATCTGCGGCCCGACGGCAAGACCCAGGTGACCGTCGAGTACGTGGACAACAAGCCCGCGCGCATCGCTCGGGTGTTGATCTCCACACAGCACCAGCCCGACATCGACACGGCGACCCTGTTGCGTCCCGACCTCATCGAGCACGTCATCGCGCCGATGATCCCCGAGGGGATGGACTGGGACCACGACCAGGTGCTGATCAACCCCAGCGGCAAGTTCGAGCTGGGCGGGCCGCACGCCGACGCCGGGCTGACCGGCCGCAAGATCATCGTTGACACCTACGGCGGCATGGCGCGCCACGGGGGCGGGGCGTTCAGCGGCAAGGACTCCACCAAGGTCGACCGCTCCGCGGCGTACGCCGCACGGTGGGTCGCCAAGAACATCGTCGCCGCCGGCCTGGCCGCCCGCGCCGAGCTGCAGGTGGCCTACGCCATCGGCGTGGCCCACCCCGTCTCGGTCACCCTGGAGACGTTCGGCACGGAGACCCACGACCCGGACAAGATCCTCGCCGGCGTCCAGGAGGTCTTCGACCTTCGCCCCGCCGCGATCATCCGCGAGCTGAAGCTGCGCCGACCGGTGTTCAAGCAGACCGCGGCCTACGGCCACTTCGGGCGCGAGGGCGCGGACTTCACCTGGGAGCACACCGACCGGGCCGACGACCTGCGGACCGCTGCCGGCGCCTGAGCCGGCCGGGGGGTCCGTCGACCGGCCGGTCTACGCCCGCGTCGTCGTCGACGTCGCGCCGGCGCACCTCGACCGCCCCTTCGACTACGCGGTCCCCGACGGCGTCCAGGTCACCGTTGGCCAGCAGGTCCGCGTCGTGTTCGCCGGGCGGCGGCGGACCGGCTGGGTCACCGGGGTCGGCACCACCACCGACACGGCGACCGAGCGAATCTTGCCGTTGGCAGGCGTCGATGGCGCCCATCGCTGGTTCGACGAGCCCGACCTGCGCCTGTACCGCTGGGTCGCCGACCGCTACGCGGGCACGCTCGCCGATGTGCTCCGCCACGCGCTGCCCCGCCGGGTCGCCGCTGCCGAACGCGAACCGCAGCCGTCTCCCTCGGCCGTCGCCAAGCCGGACGGCGAGGTGTGGGACGGCTACACGCCCGACGCGCTGCTCGGCGCCGTCGCCGGCGGCGCGCAGCCCCAGCCGGCGTTCTGGCTGCCCCCGCTGCCCGGCGCGGACCGCACCGCCATGGTCCGCGACCTGGTCGCCCGGTGCCTTGCCGGCGGACGGTCCGCGCTGGTCCTCGCCCCGGACCCCGCGTCCCCGCTGCCGGCCGCGGCCCTGCACGTCGCCGGCGCGGCGACAGCGGACTACCGGCCGGACAACCCCCGCGCTCGGTATCGCGCCTTCCTCCGGGGTCGCGCCGGCGCGGCGCGCGTGGCGGCAGGAGAGCGGTCGGCCGTGTTCGCACCGCTGACCGACCTCGGGCTGGTCGTGGTCGACGACGAGGCCAACCCTGCCTACAAGGAGCGGCGCAGCCCCCGCCACCACGTTCGGGAGGTGGCACTGGCCCGCGCGCGGATGACCGGGGCGGTGTGCGTCCTGCTGTCCGACATGCCCAGCGCGAACCTCTGGCGGCTGCTGACCGACGGGCACGTCGCCGCAGTCACGCCCGACCGCATGACGCGCCGGCGTCAGTCGCCCCGGGTCGACGTGGTGGACCTTTCTGACCCGAACCCCACGGCCCGTCGCACCCGGTTCGCCGACGCCGCAGCCGGGGCGCTGACCGACGTCGTCCGTGGTGCCGGCGCGGGCGTGGTGCTGGCCAGCCGCGGCGGTCAGGGAGCCGCGCTGGTGTGCCGCAGCTGCCGGCGGCGGCTGTCGTGCCCGGTCTGCGCCGGCTCGCTGGCGGTCGACCGGGCCGACGAGCGGTGGCGCTGCCCCGCGTGCCAGTGGCGGGGCGCCCCCTTTTCGTGTCCAGACTGTGGGGGGCAGGAGTTCTCCCCGCTGGCGGCGGGTGCCGGGCGGCTGGCGTCCGAGCTGCGGCGCAGCCACCCTGACGCCGACGTCGTCCGCATGGAGGGCTTCGACGCCCCCGGCCCCCAGCGCCGGCCAGGCATCGGCGTGATGACGCGCGGCAGCGTCGTGGCCCGCCCCGGGTGGCTGCGCGGCCGCCAGGCCGACGTCGTGGTGGTGCCCGACGCCGACGCGCTCCTGCGCCGGCCCAGCTACGCAGCCGCCGAGGACGCGCTGCGGCTGTGGATGGCGGTGGCGACGTGGACCTCCCGGCTCGTGCTGCAGACCCGCGAGCCGCGGCACCACGCGGTCCAGGCGCTGGTGCGCTGGGATCCCGAGGGCTTCTGGGAGCGAGAGACGGAGTGGCGCACGGAGCTGGGGCTCCCACCGGCTGCCTCGCTCGTCGCCGTGCGCTGCCCCGACGCCGCACTGGCGCAGACCGTCGCTGAGTCCCTGCGCGCCACACTCGCGCCGACCGAGGTGCTCGGCCCCGACCTCGACGGCGAGCTGATCGTGAAGACCCGAGACCTGCGTGGCACGCTGGCCGCCCTCACGCCCCTGCGCGAGGATTGGGCCCGACGCGACCTGAAGGTGCGCGTCGACGTCGACCCCCTGCCGTGAGAGAGGACCGTCACGTGTCAGTGCTGCCCATCAGGCTGTTCGGCGACCCCGTCCTGCGCGAGCGCGCCAAGGAGGTCACCGACTTCGACGAGGGACTGTCGCGGCTCGCCGAGGACATGCTGGCGACGATGCGCGCCGCCGCCGGCGTCGGCCTCGCCGCGAACCAGGTGGGGGTGCTCCGCCGGCTGTTCACCTGGGAGCTGCCCGGCGACAACGGCGACGGCCGGTTCGGGGCCTTCGTCAACCCCGAGGTCGCGGAGACGTCCGAGGAGGTCGAGGAAGCCGAGGAGGGCTGCCTGTCCTTCCCCGGGCTGTTCTATCCAAGCAGCCGACCGCTGCGCGCCCGGATCACGGGCGTCGACGTCCACGGCGAGCCCATCGAGGAGGTCGGCGAGGGACTGCTGGCGCGGATCTTCCTGCATGAGATCGACCACCTGAACGGGATCTTGTTCATCGACCACCTCGCGCGCCACGACCGCAAGGAGGCGATGCGCCGCATCCGCGACGGCGAGCTGGAGCACAACGCCGAGCGCGCCCACACCGCCGGCCTGGAAGCCGAGCACGCCGCCGCCCCCGAGGCTCTGCGCGCCGACGGCCCCGCGATCTGACCGACGTGCGCATCGCCTTCTTCGGCACGCCTGATCCCGCCGTCCCGGCGCTGGAGGCGTTCATCGTTGCCGAGGACGTCGAGGTCGCCGCTGTCGTCACCAACCCCGACCGCCCCAGCGGTCGCGGTCACAAGCTGCACCCCCCGCCGGTCAAGGTGGCCGCAGCCGCCGCGGGGGTGCCCGTCTGGCAACCCCAGCGGCCGCGCGAGATCCTCGATGACCTGCGCAGCCTGCAGGTGGACGCCTGCGCCGTCGTGGCGTACGGCGCGCTGCTGCCCCAGGACGTGCTCGACGCCGGCGGCAAGGGCTTCGTCAACCTGCACTTCTCCCTGCTGCCCGCGTGGCGCGGCGCTGCGCCGGTGCAGCACGCCCTGCTCGCCGGCGACAGCCGGACGGGCGTGACGTGCTTCGTGCTGGAAGCCGGCATGGACACCGGACCGGTGCTGCTGACCGCCGAGACCGGCGTCACCGCCGACGAGACCGCCGGTCAGCTGATCGCCCGGCTGGCAGTCCTGGGTGCCCCGGTGCTCGTCGACGCGGTCCGCGGACTGGTCGACGGGTCGATCGAGCCGGTGCCGCAGGACCACGCCGCCGCGACCTACGCGCCCAAGATCAGCCCCGACGACGCGCGGCTCGACTGGTCGCAGCCGGCGGCGGCGATCGCCAACGCCGTGCGTGCGTTCAACCCGGTCCCGGGGGCGTGGACCACGCTGCGCGGCGACCGGTTGAAGGTCCACGCGGTTGCGCCGGCCGAGCCTGCCGGCCCTGCCGACGGGGGCGCCGGCTCCGGCCGCGCCGCGCCTGGGAGTGTGGTCGCCGCGACCAACGACGGGCCGGTCGTGGCGACCGGTGAGGGTGCGCTGGCGCTCATGCAGGTGCAGCCCGCCGGCAAGCCGCGCATGACCGGCGCCGACTTCCTCAACGGCTACCGGCCGGTCGGGGAGCGGCTGGGGTGACGACCGCCGCCTCCGGCGAGGGGCTGGAGTCGCGCCGCGCCGCCTACCAGGTCCTGCGGCGGGTGCATGCCGACGAGGCCTGGGCGGGGCCCGTGGTGGACACCGCGCTGCGCCGCGCACGGCTCGACGCCCGAGACCGTGGGTTCGCCACGAACCTGGCGTACGAGACGCTGCGGTGGGAGGGCACCCTTGACTGGGCGCTGTCGACCGTGGTGACGCGGTCGCTGGACCAAGTCGAGCCCGAAGTCCTCGACGTGCTCCGGCTGGGCGCGTGGCAGCTGCTGTACGGGGCGAGCCCCGACCGTGCCGCTGTGGCGACCGCCGTCGACGTCGCGCGCGTGGAGGTGGGGGCGCGAGTCACCGGGTTCGTCAACGGCGTGCTGCGCAACCTGGCGCGCACCAAGGACCGCCTGCCGTGGCCGCCCGAAGACAGCGACGACGGCATCGCACTGCGCACCGGCTACGCCCCGTGGATCGTGACCGAGGCGCACCGGCGGTTCGCCGGTGACGCGGTGGCGCTGCTCGAGGCCGGCAACGCCCCGCCCGGCGTCACGCTACGGGCCGTGGGCGACGCCGAGGGTCTGCACAACGAGCTGCGCGACGCCGGCTACCCGGTGCGGCCCGGGGCGCTGGCCCCCGAGGCACTGCGGATCGGAGGCACCGACCCGGGCGCCGTGCCGGCGGTCGCCGAGGGTCGTGCCGTGGTGCAGGACGAGGCGTCCATGGTGGTGGCGCGCGCCGCCGCGGGGGACCGTCGCGACGGCTCCTGGTCGGCGCTGGACGTCGCGGCAGCCCCTGGCGGCAAGACGACGCACCTCGCGCAGCTGGGCGGCCGCGTCGCCTCCGCCGAGCTGCGCCCGAGCCGGGCCCGGATGATCGCCGAGGCGGCACAGCGCCTCGGCCTGAGCGAACGGGTCATGGTGGTCACTGCCGACGGCCTTCGTCCCCCGTGGGGGGCCGCCTCGTTCGACGTGGTGCTGCTCGACGCGCCGTGCACCGGGTTGGGCATCGTCCGCCGGCGCCCCGAGCTGCGGTGGCGCCGGCACCGCGACGATGTCGGGCGCCTCGCACGCCTGCAAGGCGACCTGCTCGACCGCGCGGCCGACCTCGTCAGACCCGGGGGGACGCTGCTGTACAGCGTGTGCACCTGGACGCACGGTGAGACGGTCGGCGTGGTCGACGGGTTCCTGGCCATGCACGGCGACCGGTTCGACCTCGACCCGCCGGCAGTCGCCGGCGCCCCCGTCGCCGGCGCCGGCGATCCCGGCGTGCAGCTGGCCCCCCACGTGCACGACACCGACGGCATGTACCTGTGCCGCTTCCGCCGCCGCTGACCCCCGCCGCCGCTGAGCTCGCCGGCGTCCCCCCCCAGCGCGAATGGGCCGCCTGCGGCGGCCCGCGATAGGCTGGGATCGGCGGTGCAACCGCACCGCTGACGCCTTCGGGGCAGGGTGAGCCGGCTGGTCCGGCGATTCCCGACCGGCGGTGGCCCGGGCCGGGAGGCCAGGGGAGCCCGCGACCCGAACGCCGCCTCGGCGGCGCGCGGTGGATCCGGTGCGCGACAGCAAGGCCGGAGCCGACGGTGACCTGAGGACCGTTCCCGCTCGCAACAGCGGGTGGCGGCACACGATCAGGAAGTCCGGATGGAAGAAGGCGAGCATCCGCTGGTGGTGCGCCCGCGAGCGCGCCCCGCCGGCGCTGTTGCGCGCGCCCCGATGCCGTCGTACCGGCGATGGAATGGAGGTGCGCGTGGACGACGCGGTGTTCATGGCGCGCGCCCTGACGCTCGCCGAGGCCGGCCGCTTCACCGTCTCGCCGAACCCGATGGTCGGGTGCGTCGTCGTCCGCGACGGCGAGATCGTCGGCGAAGGCTTCCACGAGCGTGCCGGCGGACCGCACGCCGAGGTCGGGGCGCTGCGGCGCGCCGGCGACCGCGCGCGCGGGGCCACGGTGTACGTCAGCCTGGAACCGTGCAACCACACCGGGCGGACCGGCCCCTGCACCGCGGCGCTGCTGGACGCCGGGGTCGCCCGCGTCGTCGCCGCGGTCGCGGACCCACACCCCCAGGCGGGAGGCGGGGCGGCGGCGCTGCGCGCGGCTGGAGTCGACGTCGTCCTGGGCGTGATGGAGGCCGAGGCCCGCCGGCTCAACACCGTGTTCTTCCACGGCATCGACACCGGGCGCCCCTTCGTCGTGGCCAAGGCGGCCATCAGCATCGACGGGCGGATCGCCGCCGCCGACGGCACCTCGCAGTGGCTGACCGGCGAGGCGGCCCGCGAGCGCGTGCACCGGTTGCGCGCCGAGGCCGATGCGGTCGTGGTCGGTTCCGGGACGGTCCTGGCCGACAACCCGAGGCTGACCTGCCGGCTCGACGGCTACACCGGGACGCAGCCGCTGCGCGTGGTGCTGGACCGGCGTGGCCGCCTCGGCCCCGACTTCCACGTGATGGACCAATCGCAGGCGCCGACGTTGCTGCTCGCCCGCACCGAGCCGCACGAGGTGGTGGCCCGCCTGTGGGACCGCGGGGTCCGCAGCGTGCTGGTGGAGGGCGGCGCCGGTGTGCTGCACGCCTTCCTGGCCGCCGGACTCGTCGACCGGTTCGAGGTCCATGTCGCGCCGGTGCTCCTCGGCGACCGCGGCCGCCCGCTGCTGGCGGGCCCGTGGGCCGAGACCCTCGCGGACGCCCCCCGCTTCGCCCTCGGCGGCGTCGCGCACATCGGTGCCGACGCGGTCCTGACGCTGGAGGCAGCGTAGATGTTCACCGGCATCGTCGAGGAGGTCGGCACCGTCCGCGAGGTTCGCGTGGGCGCCGGGGGGGCGACGCTGGACATCGCCTGCGCCACCGTCGTCGCAGACGCGCAGATCGGCGACTCGATCAGCGTGAACGGGTGCTGCCTGACGGTCACGACGTTGCCGTCGCACGGTTTCACGGCGGACCTGATGGGTGAGACGCTGCGGCGCACGTCCCTGGGCGGGCTGACCACGGGGTCGTTGGTCAACCTCGAGCGGGCGCTGCGCGCCGACGGTCGCCTGGGTGGCCACCTGGTCCAGGGCCACGTCGACGGGGTCGGCACGGTCCGCGCCGTCGAGCCGCACGAGTCGTGGACCGTCATGCGCATCACCGCCCCGCACGCGCTGCACCGCTACCTGGTGGAGAAGGGCTCGGTCACCGTCGACGGCACGTCCCTGACGGTCATGGAGACCGACGCCGAGGGCTTCGCCGTCGGTTTGATCCCCCACACGCTGTCCGCGACGTCGCTGCGGGACCGGGTTCAGGGCGACGCCGTCAACCTGGAAGTCGACGTCATCGCCAAGTACGTCGAGAGGATGCTGCGGGAACGCAGCGAGGAGCCGTCATGACCAGCTTCGCCCCCATACCCGAGGCCATCGCCGCGATCGCCCGCGGTGAGATCGTCGTGGTCGTCGACGACGCCGACCGTGAGAACGAAGGCGACCTGATCATCGCCGCCGAGGCGGCGACCCCGGAGAACATCGGGTTCTTCGTCCGCCACACCTCAGGCGTCATCTGCGTGCCGCTGCTCGGCGAGCGGCTCGACGCGCTCGAGATCCCGCTGATGGTCGAGCACAACACCGACGCCAAGGGCACAGCGTTCACCGTCTCCGTCGACTACCGCCACGGGACGTCGACCGGGATCTCGGCAGGGGACCGGGCCGCGACGATCCGCGCGCTGGCGGACCCGGAGACCACCGCCGACGACCTCACCCGCCCCGGGCACATCTTCCCGCTGCGCTACACCGAAGGCGGGGTGCTGCGCCGCGCCGGCCACACCGAGGCGGCGATCGACCTCACCCGGCTGGCCGGCATGGCGCCGGCCGCCGCGCTGTGCGAGATCGTCAACGACGACGGGACCATGGCGCGGCTGCCGCAGCTGGAGGCCTTCGCCGCCGAGCACGGCCTGCTGCTGATCTCCATCGCCGACCTCATCGCCCACCGCCGCCAGACCGAGAAGCTGGTCCGCCGCGTCGCCGAGGCGGTCATCCCCACCCCCTACGGCAAGTTCACCGCCGTCGGCTACGAGTCCGAGGTCGACCACGAGCAGCACATCGCGCTGGTCTACGGCCAGCCGGAGGGCAAGCAGGACGTCTTGGTGCGGATGCACTCGGAGTGCCTGACCGGCGACGTGTTCGGCTCGCTGCGGTGCGACTGCGGCACGCAGCTGCACGACGCGATGCGGCAGATCGCCGAGGCCGGCGAGGGCGTGATCGTCTACATCCGCGGGCACGAGGGCCGCGGCATCGGGATCATGCACAAGCTGCAGGCGTACAAGCTGCAGGACGGCGGCGCCGACACCGTCGAGGCCAACCTGACGTTGGGCTTCCCCGCCGACGCGCGCGACTACGGCACGGGGGCGCAGATCCTGGTCGACCTGGGCCTTTCCACCCTGCGGCTGCTGACCAACAACCCGGCCAAGCGCGCCGGCCTGGAGGGGTACGGGCTGCAGATCGTCGAGCGCGTGGCGATCGAGACCACCCCCACGACGGAGAACCTGCGCTACCTGGAGACCAAACGGGACAAGCTGGGCCATGATCTTGCGGCGCTGGGGGGATCGGCGACGACCACCGACGCGCCGGCGACGTCCCTCCCCGACGCCCCGACGGCCGAAGGTCTGTAGAAAGGCACCGCGATGAAGATCCACGAGGGCTCCCTGGACGCGACCGGCCTGCGCTTCGCGCTGGTCGCCGGCCGGTTCAACGAGACCGTGGTCCGTCCGCTGGTCGACGGGGCGGTCGACTGCCTGCGACGCCACGGCGCCGCGGACGACGACATCGAGCTCGCATGGGTCCCCGGCGCGTTCGAGATCCCCGTGGTCGCGCGCCGGCTGGCCGACAGCGGGCGGTTCGACGCGATCGTGGCGCTGGGCTGCGTCGTACGCGGACAGACGGCGCACTTCGAGTACGTCGCCGGTCAGGCGGCCGAGGTCGGCACCGTCGCCGCGGCGACCGGGGTCCCCGTGATGTTCGGGGTGCTGACCACCGATACGTTCGAGCAGGCCGTCGACCGCGCCGGCGGGAAGATGGGCAACAAGGGCTGGGAGGCGGCGCTGGGCGCCATCGAGACCGCCCGGCTGCTCGCCGACCTGAAGTAGCCACCGACGTGGAGCCGGCGCTGGTCGCGCTCTGCGCGTTGCTCGGCCTGGTCTTCGGGTCGTTCGCCAACGTGGTCATCCACCGGGTGCCCGCCGGTGAGTCGATCGTGCGCCCGCCCAGCGCCTGCCCCCGCTGTGGCAACGCAATCGCCCCGCGCGACAACATCCCGGTGGTGTCGTGGCTGCTGCTGCGGGGCCGCTGCCGCCACTGCCGCGAGCCGATCCCGGGGCGCTACCCGGCCGTCGAGATCGCCATGGCGGCGCTGTTCGCCGCCGTCGGGTGGCGCGTGGGCCTGGACTGGGCGCTGCCGGCGTTCTTGCTGTTCGCCTGGCTGCTGGCCGTCGTCGCCGTCATCGACGCGCAGACCCGCAAGATCCCCAACCGCCTGACGTACCCGCTGACGCCGGCGCTGGCCGTCCTGCTGGCGGTGGCGGCGGTGGCGTCCGGGCAGCCCGGTCGGCTGGTGCCTGCGCTGGTCGGTGGTGTGGCGGGGTTCGGGGCGCTGCTGCTGCTCGCGATCGTGCAGCCGCGGGGGATGGGCATCGGCGACGTCAAGCTTGCGGGGTTCATCGGCCTGGGACTCGGCTACCTCGGCGGCTGGCCGCTGGTGCTGCTGGGGCTGTTCGGCGGGTTTCTGCTCGGCGGTGTCGTCGCCGTGACGCTGGTGGCGACGCGGCTGCGCCGGCGCCGCGACCTCATCCCGTTCGGGCCGTACCTGTCCGCCGGCGCCGTCGTCGCGCTGCTGTTCGGTGAGCCCATCATCGACGCCTACCTGCGTTCCATGGGCCTGCGCTGACCCACCGGGGCGAGGGTCTTAGGATCGGGGGCATGACCGATCCCAGGACCATGCCCGGCCAGCCGTCGCCCGAGGAGATGCGGGCAATCCTCGAGCAGCTACGGGAAGTCGATCCCGCCGTATTGGTGGCCGAGGCGTTCAACATGCTCGCCCAGGGAGCGCAGGTGAAGCTCGGACGGCCCGACGCGCGCGTGCTGATCGACGCGCTCGCCGGGATGGTGACCGCAGCGGAGCCGGCGCTGCCCGAGGAGCTGTCGACCCAGATGCAGCAGGCGATCGCGCAGCTGCAGATGACCCAGGTGCAAGCCGAGCGCGACGCCGCCGGCCGGCCCGAGGCGCCGTCTGACGACGCGCCGGGCGATCCGCCCCAGGCTGACGGTGACCAGCCCGCCGGCGAGCGCTCGCCCCCGCCCCAACAGCCCCCAGGCCAGCGGCCCGCCGGCGGGCAGAAGATGACCGACCGGCTGTGGGTCCCGGGGCGCGACCCCCGACCGCCCGGGCGCTGAGCGGGGGCGAGTCGCGCCGCACCGCGCGCCCTGCGCCGCCTCCGGCCGCCCGTTCGCGCCGCACCGCCCCGGCGGCTACCCTTGTCGGCAAGCCGCGGCGCGATGCCGCCGCACCCACTGCAAGAGGAAGCGGCCGCTTCCCACCCGCCGGGGTCACGTCCACGAGGCGTCGATGCTCGAGTCGGGTCGATCGCGCCACCGGTTCGCGCCGGTGCTGCCGTCCACCGCCAACGGTGGGCGCCTGAGGCCGCTGCCATCTGCAGCGGCCTTTTTCGATGCCAGCCGACCAGGCGACCAGCAGGGACGACGATGCCCAAGCAGAAGACGCACTCCGGTGCCAAGGACCGCTTCCGGGTCACCAAGACCGGCAAGGTCCTGCACAAGAAGATGAACAAGAACCACATTCTGGAGAAGAAGACCTCCAAGCGGAAGCGGCGCCTGTCCGGTACCGGCGAGCTAACCGGCGGCGACGCGCAGCAGATCCGCAAGCTGTTGAAGGGGAACTAGAGCCATGGCACGCGTCAAGCGCAGCGTCCACGCGCGCAAGCAGCGCCGCACTGTCCTGACCCGGGCCAAGGGGTTCCGGGGCGCCCGGAGTCGCCGCTACCGGATCGCCAACGAGTCGATCCTGCACGCGATGCGGTACGAGTACCGGGACCGCCGGCGCCGCAAGAGCGACTTCCGCAAGCTGTGGATCACCCGCATCAACGCCGCGGCCCGCCAGGAGGGGCTGTCCTACAGCCGCTTCATGCACGGTCTGAAGCTGGCCGAGATCGACGTGGACCGCAAGGTGCTCGCCGACCTCGCCGTCCGCGACCCCAACACCTTCCGGGAGCTCGTCGGCGTCGCACGGAACGCCCTGTCCTGACGGTCGTCACCAGCGCGGCGAACCCCGCCGTCAAGGCGGCGCGGAAGCTGCAACGCCGCCACGGGCGCAGCCGCGCCGGCGATGCCTTCCTGGTCGAAGGCCCGCAAGCAGTCACTGAGGCACTGCAGTTCCTGCAGCGGCTGTTCGTCACCCCCGCGGCCGCCGAGCAGCACGACGAGCTGGTGGCGTCCGCGGCCAACGCCGGCGCGGACGTGATGACGGTGGCCGAGCCGGTCCTCGACGAGCTCGGGACCACCGTCACGCCCCAGGGACTGATCGGCGTCGCCGTGCTGCCCGCGCCACCGTTGGAGGCCACGCTGACGGCCGCCGGACTGGTCGTGGTCCTGCATCAGGTCCGCGACCCCGGCAACGCGGGGACGGCCCTGCGCAGCGCGGACGCCGCCGGCGCCGACGCGGTGATCCTCACCCGCGGCAGCGTGGACCCTCGCAACCCCAAGGCGGTGCGCGCGTCCGCCGGATCGCTGTTCCACCTGCCGGTGATCGACGATGTGGCCTTCGACGACGTCGCGCGGGCCTGCCGCGAGCACGGGCTGCGGCTGGTCGCTGCCGCCGGCGACGGCGACGTGCCGCACACCGATGTCGACTTCTCAACCCCCGCCGCGGTGGTGTTCGGCAACGAGGCGCACGGCCTGCCCCCGCACGTCCGGGGCGCCTGCGACATCGCGGCCCGCGTCCCGCTGCACGCCCGGGTCCGGCCCGGGTATCACGGCACCGCCGAGTCGCTCAACCTGGCGATGACCGTCGCGGTGGTCGCATTCGAGGCGGCGCGCCAGCGCGGCGGCACGGCGTCCACGCGGCCCTGACGCCCCACTGACACGCAAAAACGCGGTAGAACACCCCTCATGGCCGGGACCCTGGACAAAGCGACGCTCGCGGCACTGCCCGACCCTGCCGTCGTCGTGGGGTCCGACGGCCGGGTGGAGCACTGCACCCCGCTGGCGGGACGCCTGCTGCGCACCACACCCGATCAGATCGAGGGCCGGCCGGCCGCCGACGTCCTCGCGCTGACCGACGCGACCGGGCAGGACTGGTGGAAGTGCGCCATGCCGCTGGAGGGTGACCCGGCCCGGTTCCCCCGAATTCCCCACCAGGACTTGACATTGACGACGGCCGACGGCGGCACCCGCCCGGTCATGCTCACTGCGGCGCGGGTCGCCGGCGACGACGGCTCGCTGCAGCACCTGCTCGTCCTGCTGCGGCGCGCCGAGGTCCGCCAGCGTCTGGACGCCGCCCGCAGCGACCTGGTCTCGACCGTCAGCCACGAGATCCGCTCGCCGCTGACCTCGGTCAAGGGGTTCGTCAAGACCCTGCTCGCCAAGTGGGACCGCTTCAACGACGACCAGAAGCGTCAGATGCTGCTGACCGTCAACGAGGACGCCGACCGCGTGACCCGGCTGCTCGGTGAGCTGCTGGACGTCAGCCGTATCGACGCGGGGCGGCTGCAGCTGCGCCGGCAGATGGTCGACGTCGAGGCGATCGCCGAGCGCGTGGCCGCCCGGCTGTCCGCCGGCGACGAGTCCCACGCCATCGAGGTCACCTTTGCGCAGGGGTTCCCGCGCCTGTACGCCGACCCCGACAAGATCGAACAGGTGCTGACCAACCTGGTCGAGAACGCGTTGAAGTACGGCGGGGGGATTACCGCGATCACCGGCGCCGCCGACGACACCGAGGCGCTGATCGTCGTCAGCGATCAGGGGCAGGGCATCCCCGAGCAGTACCTGACGCAGATCTTCACCAAGTTCTTCCGCCGCGCCGGGGAGCGTCGAACGGGGACGGGCCTCGGCCTGTACATCACCAAAGGCATCGTCGAGGCGCACGGGGGACGGATCTGGGCCACCAGCGAGGAGGGCACCGGGACCCGGATGCACGTCACCTTGCCGGTCGGCGGCCTGGAGCTGCTCGGGATCGACGTCCCGGTGCGCTCATGAGCGACCTCCAGGCGCTGCAGGACCAGGCGGTGGCGGCGTACGAGTCCGCCACGACACTGGACGAGCTCGACGCCGCCCAGCAGCGGTTTGCCGGCAAGCGTGGAGAGCTGACCGCGGTCCAGCGGACCCTCGGACAGCTCCCGGAGGACCGGCGCCGCGAGGTGGGTGCCGCTGTCAACGCCGTCCGGGCCAGGCTGACCGAGGTGGAATCACAGCGGCGAGCCGAGCTGGAGGCCGAGCGCGATCGTGTCGTGCTCGCGGCCGAGGCCATCGACGTCACCCTGCCGCCCCGCGTTCCCCGCCGGGGGACCCTTCACCCGGTGCAGGAGACCATGGAGGCGATGCTCGACATCCTCGTGGGCCTGGGCTACACCGTGAACGAGGGGCCCGAGGTCGAGACGGACTGGTTCAACTTCGACGCGCTGAACACGCCGCCGGACCACCCTGCGCGCGGCCTGCAGGACACGATCTACGTGCATCCGTTCGACGCCAGGGACGAACCCGAGCCGGATCGCACCACCGGCCTGTTACTGCGCTCGCAGACCTCGCCGATGCAGCTGCGCACGATGCTGTCACAGCAGCCGCCGCTGTACGTCGCGATTCCCGGAAGGGTGTTCCGCGCGGACACGATGGACGCCACCCACCTGCCGATGTTCCACCAGATCGAGGGGCTGGCGATCGACACGGACCTGTCGTTCGCCGACCTCAAGGGCAGCCTGGTCGTCGCGGCCCGTGCGCTGCTCGGCCCCGACGTCGAGCTGCGGTTCCGCCCCCACTTCTTCCCGTTCACCGAGCCGTCGGCGGAGCTCGACGCGCGCTTCGAGGGCCGCTGGATGGAGCTGCTGGGCGCCGGCATGGTGCATCCCAACGTCTTGACCGCGGGCGGTCTGGACCCGGAGCAGTACCGCGGCTTCGCCTGGGGGATGGGCGTGGACCGCATGGCGATGCTGCGCCATGGCATCAACGACCTGCGGCTGCTGGTCGAGAACGACCTCCGCTTCCTTTCCAGCCTGTAGCGCAAGGACGACTGGTGCGAGTCCCCCTTTCCTGGTTGCGCGACTTCGTCGACGTGGACCTGTCGGCCGAGGACCTGGCCGACCTCATCACCGTGCGGATCACCGAGGTCGACGCCGTCGTGCGCCCCACCGCGGGCATCCGCGACGTCGTCGTCGCGCGCGTCGAGTCCGTGGCCCGCATCGAGGGCAGCGACAAGCTGTCGCACGTGGTGGCGACGGACGGCACGGACACCCTGGATGTGGTCTGCGGCGCGTCGAACTTCGCTGCCGGTGACCGCGTGGCGTGGGCGAAGCCGGGTTCGGTGCTTCCCGGCGGGCTCGAGATCGGGCGCCGCACGATGTTCGGCGTCACCAGCAACGGCATGCTCGCCAGCGCCCGCGAGCTCGGTGTCGGCGACGATCACAGCGGCATCTGGGTGCTCGAGTCCGACGCCCCACTCGGCGCGGACGTCAACGAGTGGCTGGGGCTTGACGACGCGGTGCTCGTCCTCGAGGTGACGCCGGACCGGGGCTACGCGCTGAGCCTGCACGGCCTGGCGCGGGACCTCGCAGCGATCACCGGCGCGACGCTGCGGGTGCCGGACCTGGGCGACGCCACCGCCAGTGCCGCGCCGGCGTACCCGGGCGAGGATCCGGTGCCCGTCACCATCAGCGACCCCGACCGCTGTCGGCGCTTCGACGCGCGGGTCATCCGAGACGTCTCGGTGGGGCCGTCACCGGCGTGGTTGCAACGCCGGCTGGCAGCAGCCGGCATGCGCCCGGTGTCGAACCTGGTCGACGCCACCAACGCGGCGATGCTCGAGACCGGCAACCCCATCCACGCCTATGACCTCCGGCTGCTCGCCGGACCGGTGATCGACGTCCGCACCGCCAGGCCGGGGGAGCGGCTGCGCACCCTCGACGGCGTCGACCGGGAGCTCGTCGCCGACGATCTGGTCATCTGCGACGCGGACGGGCCGGTCGCGCTGGCGGGGGTCATGGGCGGCGAGGCGACCGAGATCAACGACGCGACCCGCGACGTGTTCCTGGAGGTCGCCAACTTCGTGCCCTGGACAGTGTTGCGGACGGCGCGGCGCCACGGTCTTCCCACGGAGGGCTCCAAGCGCTGGGAGCGCGGCGTGCCCCCCGAGTCGGCTCCTGTCGCAGCCGCGCGCTGCGTGGAGCTGCTGCAGGCCACCGCCGGCGGGCAGCTGGAGGGTGGCGCCGACCACTACCCGACCCCGCCCGAGCGCCCCGTCATCCGGTTGCGCCACAGCCGCGCCAACGACCACCTGGGGCTGGCGCTGACCGCCGAGGCGCAGGCGGCGTTGCTGCAGTCCATCGGCTGCTCGGTGACCGCCGAGGACGGTGCGTCCCGGGTCGACCCGCCCGCGTACCGGCCCGACCTGGTCGACGAGGTGGACCTGTACGAGGAGATCGTGCGACTCCACGGCTACGAGCGGGTGCCGCAGCGCGTACCGTCCAGCGGGCAGGTGGGCGGCCGTGCTCCAGACCACGCCGCTCGCATCGCCGTCCGCAGGGCGCTGGCCGGTGGGGGCTGGACCGAGGTGATGCCCTTCCCGTTCATCGCCGACGCCGATCTCGAAGCCCTGCAGCTGCCAGCAGACGACCGCCGGCGCCGGACCATCGCGCTGGTCAACCCCCTGTCGAAGGAAGAGGCCGTGCTCCGCACGACCCTGTTGCCGGGGTTGCTGCGAGTCGTGCGTCACAACGTCAACCGGCAGGTGACCGACGCCGCGGTGTTCGAGATCGGCCACCTGTTCTTGCAGCCGACGTCCGACGAACCCGGTGCGCCGGCCGGCCCCGGGGAGGACGTCGCCCTGCCGGCCGAGCCGCTCAGTCTGGGTTTCGCCGCCTGCGGGGCATTCGACCATCCCCGCCACGACCGGCCCGCACGACCCGTGGACGTCCACGACGTGCTGGGCGCGGTCGAGCTGGTGCGCCACGCCGTGGGCGCCGACGCGCTGACCGTCGAGGCGACCAACGAAGCTCCGCTGCATCCCGGGCGAGGTGCGCGCCTCAGCCTGGAGGGGGAGGCCATCGGCACGGTGGGAGAGCTGCATCCGCGCGTCGCGGAGACCTTCGGCGTGCCGGCGCGGACCGTCGTGGGGGAGATTCGCCTGGAGCCACTGGTGCGCCACGGCATCCGGTTCCGGCCGGCCATCACGCCGTCGCCGCTGCCGGGAGCACGGTTCGACGTCGCGGTCATCGTCGAGGCGTCCGTGCCGGCCGGCGCGGTCGAGCAGGCCGTCCGCGATGCTGCCGGCGCGCGGGTGACGTCGTGCCGGTTGTTCGACGTGTTCTCCGGCGCGCAGATCGGCGAGGGCAACGTCTCCCTGGCCTACGCGCTGCAGCTGGACGACTCCGCGCGGCAGCTGACAGACGCAGACGTCGCCGAGGCCATCGAGCGGATTGCCGGCACGGTGGCCGAGCGCTTCGGTGGGCGCCTGCGCCGCTGATCTGTATAGTTATGCGTCATGATGCATAACAGCACCGTCCCCGTCGGCATCGTCGGCGCCTCCGGCTACGGCGGGGCGGAGCTCGTGCGCTTGCTGGAGGCCCACCCGGTGTTCGACCTGGCGGTCGCCACGGGAGGGGAGCAAGCGGGCCGTCCGCTGCGCGAGGTCGCGCCGCAGGTCGACAGCGATCTGGTCCTGGCGCCGAGCCGATCCGAGGAGCTCGACGGCTGCGCGGTGGTGTTCCTGGCCGCCCCGCACGGCGTGAGCCTCGCATTGGCGCCGGCGCTGGTCAGCGCCGGCGCGACGGTCATCGACCTGTCCGGGGCGTTTCGTCTGGACCCCGAGCAGTTCACCGCCTGGTACGGCGAGGAGCACACTGCGCCGGAGCTGGCGCCCGCCCCCTACGGCCTGCCCGAGCTGTTCGTCGATGACCTCGCCGGCGCCAGGCTCATCGCCAACCCCGGGTGCTACCCGACGGCCGCGCTGCTCGCGCTCGCGCCGCTGGCGTCGCTGGTCGACCCCGCGTCGGTGCACATCGCCGGCATGTCCGGAACCTCGGGTGCCGGCAAGGGGCTCCGCGACGATCTGCACGTGAGCCACGCGCTCGGCAACGCCGCCGCCTACGGGGCGCCGCGGCACCGCCACACGCCGGAGATCGAGCGAGGCTGGCAGCGCCTGACCGGGGTCCCCGCGCCGGTCACGTTCACGCCGCACCTGGTGCCCATGACGCGTGGGCTGCTGTGTACGGTCACGGCCCAGCTGGCGGCTGACGTCGATCCGGAGGCGGTGACCGCCCACCTGACCAAGACGTTTCAGGGCCAGCCGTTCGTGCGCGTCACCGAATCCTGGCCGTCGACGTCGCACCTGCGCGGCTCGAACGCCGCAGCCGTGGCGGCCGCCGTCGACGAGCGCACCGGCCGCGTGACCGCGTCGTGCGCGATCGACAACCTCGGCAAGGGCGCTGCCGGCCAGGCGGTGCAGAACGCCAACATCGCCGTGGGCCTGCAGCAGCGGACCGGGCTGACGGCGACGGGCGTGTACCCGTGATCGTCGACGACGTCTCCGGGGGTGTCACGGCGACCCCCGGGATCACCGCCGCGGGGATCGCCGCCGGCTTGAAGCCCAGCGGTGCGCTGGACATGGCGTTGGTGGCCGCTCCCCAAACCGTGGCAGCCGCTGCGGTGCAGACACGCAACCAGGTGACTGCTGCGCCGGTCCAGGTGACCGCACGCCACGTCGCCGACGGCCGCGCCCGCGCGGTGCTGCTCAACGCCGGCAGCGCCAACGTCTGCACGGGCCCTGACGGGCTCGCCCTGGCCGAGCGGTCCGCCGTCGAAACGGCTGCCGCGCTGGGCTGCGAGGCCGCCGATGTGCTGCTGTGCTCGACGGGCGTCATCGGGGTGCCGATCCCCGAGGCGCCGTTCCTTGCCGGCATCCCGGTGCTCGTCGACACCCTGGCCGCCGACGGTGGCGCGACCGCCGCCCGGGCGATCATGACGACCGACACGGTGCCCAAGGAAGCCGCGGTCACCGTCACCGACGACGCCGGCTCCTGCACGATCGGCGGCATGGTCAAGGGCTCGGGGATGATCGCCCCGGAGATGGCCACGATGCTGTGCGTGCTCACCACCGACGCGCCGGTGTCCGGCCCGGTGCTGCGCGCCATGCTCACCGAGGCGGTCGCCTCGACGTTCGGACGGATCTCCGTCGACGACTGCATGTCGACCAACGACGCGGTCGTGATCCTCGCCACCGGCACCGCCGCGCCGCCACCCGGGCTGGCGGCGTTCTCCGAGGGCTTGCACCACGTGTGCCAACGGCTGGCCGAAGCGGTGGTGCGCGATGGCGAGGGGGCCGCCAAGCTCGTCCGCATCCGCGTGCGCGGCGCCTACCGCGACGACGACGCCGTGGCGGTGGGCCGGGCGATCGCGCGCAGCGCGCTGGTTCGCACCGCCGTCGCCGGTGAGGACCCCAACTGGGGGCGGGTGCTCGCGGCGATGGGCGCCGGGCCGGTGGCCTTCGACGTCAACCGCGTCGCCGTGGCCTTCGGCGGCGTCACGGTGTGCCGCTTCGGGGTGGCCACCGCGTTCGACCGCGGCCAGGCCGCCGCCGCGCTCCGCGGCAACGAGGTCGACATCACCGTCGACCTGGGCACCGGGGATGCCGAGGCCACCTTCCTGACGTGCGACCTCACGCACGACTACATCACCATCAACGCCGAGTACACCACGTGACCCGGTCAGCGAGCGGAGCGAGCGCAGGTCCGGGTCACGCCCCGAATGTGACCCGGTCAGCGAGCGGAGCGAGCGCAGGTCCGGGTCAGGCCCCGAATGTGACCCGGTCAGCGAGCGGAGCGAGCGCAGGTCCGGGTCACGCCCCGAATGTGACCCGGTCAGTGAGCGGAGCGAACGTGGATCCGGTGGTGACCGACCGGATGCGCCAGGCCCAGACCAAGGCGCGGGTGCTGCGCGAGGCGCTGCCGTGGATCACGCGGTGGGCGGGACGGACCCTGGTGGTCAAGTACGGCGGCAACGCCATGTCCGACGGGGCGGACGCGGCCTTCGCCGCGGACATCGCGCTGCTGCGCGCGGTCGGCCTGCGCGTGGTCGTCGTGCACGGCGGCGGGCCGCAGATCTCCGCGCTCGGCTCTCGCCTGGGTCTGACGCCGACGTTCGTGGACGGCCGCCGCGTCACCGACGACGCGACCCTCGAGACGGTGTCGATGGCGCTGCTGGGTCAGGTCTCGCCCCGGTTGGTCGGGATGCTGCAGTCAGCCGGCGCCCCGGCCGTCGGGTTATCAGGCACCGACGGGGCGTTGCTGACCGTGGCGCCGGTCCCGGGCCTGGGGCACGTCGGCGACGTCGAGCGCGTCGATCCGCAGGTGCTGTTGACGCTGCTCGACGACGGCATGGTTCCGGTCGTCGCCAGCCTGGGACGCGACGCGGCCGGCGCCCTGCACAACGTCAACGCCGATGCGGTCGCCGCAGCGCTCGCGGTCGCCTTGCCGGCCGACAAGATCATCTACCTGACCAACGTCCCGGGGCTGTACGAGGACTTCGGCACCGCCGACTCCACGCTGCTGTCCGAGGTCACCGCCGGCCGTCTGCGGGCGCTGCTGGACGCCGGCGAGCTGCACGCGGGGATGGTGCCGAAGGTCGCGGGGGTCGTGGCCGCGCTCGACGGTGGGGTGCAACAGGCCCACCTGCTCGACGGGCGCGTCGAGCACGCGGTGCTGCTGGAGATCTTCACCGACGAAGGCATCGGCACCATGGTCGTGCCCGAACGCGGCTCAAGCAGCCCGCAGGGCGTAGCCGCCCGATGATGAGCGGCTCAAGCAGCCCGCAGGGCGGTAGCCGCCCGATGATGAGCGGATCAAGTAGCCCGTGGATGGAGCGGGAGGCGGCGGCGATCCTGCCGACCTACGGCAGGCGGCCGGTCGTGTTCGTCCGCGGTAGCGGCATGCGGCTGTACGACGACGACGGCCGCGAGTACCTCGACGCGCTGTCGGGGCTGTCGGTCACCTCCCTGGGGCACGCGCACCCGGCCGTCACGGAGGCCGTCGCCCGCCAGGCGGCCACGCTGGTGCACACCTCGAACCTGTTCTTCACCACCCCCCAGATCGAGCTCGCCGAGCGTCTGGCGGACACGCTGGGGTGGGCAGACGGCCGCTCCTTCTTCAGCAACTCTGGTGCCGAGGCGAACGAGGCCGCGATCAAGCTGGCCCGCCGCCACGGCAAGCGGCGGCACCCTGACAAGGTGAACGTGGTGGCGCTGCACGGCGGCTTCCACGGCCGCCTGCTCGGCCCGCTGCTGCTGACGGGCAACCCTGCCAAGCACGAGCCGTTCCAGCCGCTGGGCGGGTGGGTCACGCACGTACCCCACGACGACGCAGCGGCACTGACCCGCGCGGTCGACGAGCGCACCTGTGCGGTGTGGCTGGAGGTGGTGCAAGGCGAAGGCGGGGTCAGGTCAGTGCCCGAGGACGTGCTCCAGGCGGCCCGGTCCGCCTGCGACGCGCACGACGCGCTTCTTGTCATCGACGAGGTGCAGACCGGGATCGGTCGGCTCGGCAGCTGGTACGGGTGGCAGCAGACCGCCGTGGAGCCGGACGTCGTCTGCCTGGCCAAGGCGCTGGCCAACGGGCTGCCGATCGGGGCCACCGTGGCTCGTGGCGCTGCCGCAGAGGCGTTCGCTGCCGGCGACCACGCCAGCACCTTCGGCGGCGGCCCGGTCGTCACCGCGGCCGCGCTCGCCGTCCTCGACACGGTCGCCCGTGACGGACTGGTGGAGCACGCGGCCGCGATGGGCACAGCCCTGCGACGGCGCCTTGAGGAGCTGGTCACCGCGCAGCCGTTGGCCACGGGGATCCGCGGACGGGGGTTGCTGCAGGGTCTCGAGCTGGCCGGGGACGTCGCTGCAACGGTGGTCGGCGCCGCCCTGGACGCTGGTCTGGTGGTCAACGATGTCGCGCCCGACGTGTTGCGGCTGGCGCCGCCGCTCATCATGGGCGACGCTGAACTGGACCAGCTGGCCGAACGACTGGACGCGGCGCTGAGCACAGCAGCCCGTGCCCTGTGACCAAGACGGTGACCCCCAGATGACCGATGCACAAGCCGAACGCCCGCTGATCCTCGTCGTCGAAGACGACAAAGGCGTGCGTGACCTGATCGACACGGTGCTGTCCAGCGAGGGCTTTGAGGTCCGCAGCGCCCGGGACGGGCTGGAGGGTCTGCTCAAGCTGCGCATGCTCAAACCGGCCGCCCTGGTGCTGGACATCATGATGCCCGACGTCGGGGGGCTCCGGGTGCTCGACGAGCTCGCCGAGGAGCACGCCGACGTCCCGGTCATCGTGGTCACCGGCAAGCCGCAGGCGGCCAACGAGTGCCGCAAGCGCCTGGGCCCCGACAACGTGTTCGACAAGCCATTCGACCTCGACGACTTCATCCGCCGGATCCGGCAGGTGGCGGGGCTCGAAGCCGCAGATGGAGCCAACGGATGACCAAGCGCGACTACCTGACCGTCGACTCGCTGACCAGCGAGGAGCTGACCAAGCTGCTGGACTCGGCCGACGAGCTCAAGCGCGACCGGCGCCAGCGCGACGACTTGTCCGGCAAGTCCATCGCGATGATCTTCGAGAAGCCCTCCACCCGGACCCGAATCTCCTTCGAAGTGGGGATCGCCGAGCTGGGCGCCCACCCGGTCATCCTCAACGCCTCCGAGCTGCAGCTGGGCCGCGGCGAGACGGTCGAGGACACCGCGCGCGTGCTGTCGCGGTACGTCCATGCGGTCGTGGTGCGGACGTTCGCGCAGTCGCGGCTCGAGACGCTGGCCTCGGCCGGCACCATCCCGGTGATCAACGCGCTGAGCGACTTCGCCCATCCGTGCCAGGCGCTGGCCGACCTGCAGACGATCCGCGAGCACAGGGGATCGCTGACCGGCATGAAGCTGGCGTACCTGGGCGACGGGAACAACGTGGCACACAGCCTGCTCAAGGCCGGCGCCCTGGCCGGGATGCACGTGGCCGTCGGGACCCCCGCCGGCTACGAGCCGATCCCGCAGGTCGTGCGCTCCGCCGAGGAGCTCGCCCGCGAGACGGGTGGCCGGATAACGGTGACGCAGGATCCGCTCGAGGCCGCTGCCGATGCCGACGTCGTCTACACCGACGTGTGGGCGTCGATGGGGCAGGAGGGCGAGGCCCAGACCCGGATGATGCTGTTCCGTCCCTTCCAGGTGAACGGGCACGTCATGGAAGCGGCCAAGGACGACGCGCTGGTGATGCACTGCCTTCCCGCACACCGCGGCGAGGAGATCGCCGAGGACGTCATCGACGGGCCCAACAGCGTCGTGTTCGACCAGGCGGAGAACCGGCTGCACACGCAGAAGGCCCTTCTGCTGTTCCTGCTGGCGTAGGCGCCGATGGCCGACCGGATGCGCCGTCGGGCGCTGATCCGCGACCTCGTGTCGTCTCACGTCGTGACCGCCCAGGCCGAGCTCGTCGGCCTGCTGCACGATGCCGGGGTGGAGGCGACGCAGGCGACGGTCAGCCGCGACCTGGAAGAGCTGGGGATCGACAAGATCCGCGGAGCCGACGGCCGGACGTTCTACGCACTGCCCGACAGCGGCGGGCTGGCGCAGATCCTGCGCCAGTTCGCCACGGACATCGACGCCAGCGGCAACCTCGCCGTCGTGCGGACGCCGCCCGGTGCGGCGGCCGCCGTCGGTTCCGCCATCGACGGGGCCGACCTTCCGGGGGTCCTGGCCACCGTCCAGGGCGACGACACCCTGCTGGTCGTCGCCCGGGAAGGCACCTCCGGCCGGCAGATCGCCGACCACCTCCGCGACACCAAGGAGCGCAGACCGTGACCCAACGCTGTGTACTCGCCTACTCGGGCGGCCTGGACACCTCCGTGGCGATCCGATGGCTGGCCGAGAACAAGGGCTACGACGTCGTCGCGTGTGCCATCGACGTCGGTCAGGCTGCGCCCGGCGAGCTCGACCGCGTCCGCCAGCGCGGCCTGGACTGCGGTGCAGTCGAGTCGCTGGTGGTCGACGCCAAGGCCGAGTTCGCCGACGACTTCGTCGGACCGGCGATCCGCGCGAACGCGTTGTACATGGGCAAGTACCCGCTGGTCTCGGCCCTGTCCCGTCCGCTGATCACCCGCCACCTCGTGCGCGTCGCTGAGGAGACGGGCGCGGGCGCGATCGCCCACGGCTGCACCGGCAAGGGCAACGACCAGGTGCGCTTCGAGGTGACCGCCATGGCGATCGCCCCGGACCTGAAGGTCGAGGCGCCGATCCGCGAGTGGGGCCTGTCGCGTGAGGCGGCGATCGCGTGGGCCGAGGAGCGCGACATCCCGATCCCCGTCAAGAGGGGGTCGCCGTACTCGATCGACGAGAACCTGTGGGGCCGCACCGCCGAGTGCGGCATCCTCGAAGATCCGTGGGAGTCGCCCCCGGAGGAGGTCTTCGAGCGGTCCGCGGCGGTCGCCGACACCCCCGACGAGCCCGAGGATCTCGTGATCGGGTTCGAAGACGGCCTGCCCGTGACCATCGACGGCAAGCGGCTGGACCTGGCCACGCTGATCGCTGAGGTCGACCGCCGCGCCGGCGCGCACGGCGTGGGACGGATCGACATGCTCGAAGACCGGCTGGTGGGCATCAAGAGCCGCGAGATCTACGAGTGCCCCGGCGCCGTGACGCTGCTGACGGCCCACCGCGATCTCGAGGACCTCTGCCTGGAGCAGGAGCTGGCGCAGGAGAAGCGGTCGATCGAGGGACGCTACGCCCAGCTGATCTACAACGGGCTGTGGTACACGCCGTTGAAGCAGGCGTTGGACGCGTTCATCGGGACCGCCGACCGCTACGTGCAAGGGGAGGTGCGGATGACCCTGTTCAAGGGCTCGGCCTCGGTCGCCGGCCGGCGCAGCGAGGTGGGGCTGTACGACCACGACCTGGCGACCTACGACGAGCAGGACAAGTTCGACCACACGCAGGCAGAGGGCTTCGTCCGGCTGTGGGGGTTGCCGACGCGCGTGTGGTCGCGCCGGCAGGGCGACCTGTAGTGGCCGACGGCGGTCCGGCGGAGGGGCGGCTGTGGGGCGGGCGGTTCACCGACGCCCCGGACCAGGCGGCGTGGGTGCTCGGGCGCAGCGTGCACTTCGACCTTCGGCTGTGGCGCGACGACCTTGCCGGATCGCTGGCGCACGCCGCGGAGCTGGCGCGACTGGGGCTGATCTCCGAGGCCGACCGTGAGGCGATCGTCGGGGCCATCGAGGCCGTCCGGGTGGAGTTCGCGTCCGCGACGTTCACGTTCCTCGACACCGACGAGGACCTGCACGGGGCCGTCGAACGGCGGCTGATTGAGCTGGCCGGCGAGGCTGGCGAGCGGCTGCGCGCCGGCCGCAGCCGCAACGACCAGATCGCCGCGGACCTGCGTCGCTACCTCGCGCGCGAGACGCTGACAGTCGTGCTCCCCGGCCTGCGCGACCTGCAGGCGGCGCTGATCGACCGGGCGGAGCAGACCGCTGACTGGCCGGCACCCGGCTACACCCACCTGCAGCGTGCCCAGCCGGTCACCCTCGGCCACCACCTGCTGGCCCACGCGTGGGCGCTGGACCGAGACGCCGGCCGGTTGGCCGATGCCGTCGGCCGGATGGCGGTGTCCACCCTGACTGCCGGGGCGCTGGCGGGCACCACCCTCGGCCTGGACCCGCAGCGCTACCTGCAGGACCGGGAGACGGTCGCGGACAACTCGATGGACGCGGTGGCCGACCGCGACTTCGCGGTGGAGTTCCTCGCCGCGGCCGCCATGCTCGGCGTCCACCTGTCGCGCCTGGGCGAGGAGATCGTGCTGTGGTCGTCCGCGGAGTTCGCGTGGGCGCGGGTCGGTGACGCGTTCTCGACCGGGTCGTCGATCATGCCGCAGAAGCGCAATCCCGACGTCGCCGAGCTGGTCCGCGGCAAGTCCGGCCGGCTCATCGGCGACCTCGTGTCGCTGCTGGTCACCCTCAAGGGTCTGCCGCTGACCTACAACCGGGACCTGCAGGAGGACAAGGAGCCGGTCTTCGATGCCGTCGACACCCTGCGCCTGGTGCTGCCCGCCATGGCCGGGACCGTCCGCTCGCTGACCTTCGACCGCAAGCGCCTCGCCGCGACCGCCGGCGGCGGGTTCGCGCTGGCCACTGATGTCGCCGAGGAGCTAGTGCGTCGCGGCGTGCCGTTCCGCCAGGCGCACGAGCGCGTCGGGGCGGTCGTGTCGGACTGCGAGGCACGCGGCATCGACATCACCGAGATGCCGTCCGAAGCGCTGCTCCCGGCGCTGCCCGAGCTCGCCGGCGCCGACGTCGCAGACCTGCTCAGCGTCGACGGGGCGCTGCGCCGGCGAGAGGCGTCCCTCGGCCCCGCCCCGGCCCGCGTCCGCGAGCAGATCTCCCGCCTCCGCGCCCGCCTCGGCTGACCGCCCCGCGAGCGACACCGGTCCCAGCACCGGTCAGACCACAGGTGGCCACAGGTGGTTGAAATTTGGCGCCTTCACCGGGGCGGTTGAAATTTCGGGCCGCAGCGGCCCGAAATTTCAACCACCTCGGGTCATGCCCGTAATTTCAACCAGCTTCCGAGGACGGCGGGCGGGTCAGGCCGAGGTGGGCGGGCCGACGGCGAGGCGGCCACAGTTGGAGCAGGCGATCTCGGCGCCGGCCGGCGCCGGCAGCCTCGCCCCGCACAGACACACCGCGCCACCGTCGACCGCGCGGACGTCCACCCGCGGGCTCGGCACCGCGGCGCCGCCGTCCAGTTCCGCCTCCATCAACGCGGCATAGGCCCGCTCACGGAGCACCGGGTCCAGCAGCGTCGCGACCCACCGGCGCACGGCCGTCTCCTCCACTCCGTGGGGCAGGGGCAGCTCCACGCTGACGGTCACGGTCACCGCGCCGGCGGGCACCGCCTGCACCGTGGTGCGCGCCACGTCGGCGCGGTGGCGCTCGGCGGGGTCAAATAGGGTCACCCGTTCGCCGTCGACGGCCGCCACGAGGCCGATCATGTTGCCGCTGCGGGCCCAGGTCCCCAGCAGCAGCTCGTCCGGTGCGCGTCCGTCGACCATGGATCCAGCCTAGAGACCCGCACGCAATACAGTCGTGCCGATGGCATGGACCAACGAAGACGTCGCGCGGCAGTTCGCCGAGATCACCACGCTGCTGAAGCTCTCGGGGGCTGATCCGTTTCGGGTCCGCGCCTACGAGCGCGCCGCCGGCGCGATCGGCGCCGCTCCCGTCGACCTGTCGACGCTGGACGAGGGCGGGATCGCGGCGCTCAAGGGCATCGGCGGCTCGACTGCCAAGAAGATCACCGAGTACCTGACGACCGGCAAGATCGACATGCTCGAGCGGCTGCGGGCCACGGTCCCCCCGGGGCTCGTGGAGCTGATCCGCGTGCCGGGCCTGGGACCGAAGACCGCGACGCTGCTGCACGACCGGCTGGGCATCGACTCGGTGGACGCGCTCCGCGAGGCGATCGAGACCGAGCGCCTGCGCGGCTTGCCCGGCCTGGGCGCGAAGACCGAGGCAAACCTGCGCGAGGCCATCGCCCGAATCGGCGCCAAGGACACGGGCCGGGTCCCGGCCGCTGACGCCATCGCGATGGCCGAGGAGCTGTGTCGCCGGCTGGCCGAGCTGCCGCAGGTCGCCCAGGTCACCTTCGCCGGAAGCCTGCGCCGCATGCGTGAGACGATCGGGGACATCGACGTCCTGGCCGCCTCTAACGAGCCGGGGCCGGTCCACGCCGCCTTCCGTGACTGCGACCTGGTCACCGACGTCCTGGCCGCCGGCGACAAGAAGTCCTCCGTGCTGACGCGCCGCGGCATCCAGGCCGACCTGCGCGTCGTCGAGCCCGAGGCGTACGGTGCCGCGCTGGTGTACTTCACCGGTTCGAAGGCCCACAACGTCCGGATCCGAGAGCGCGCGGTGCGCCGCGGTCTGATGCTCAACGAGTACGGCCTGTTCGAACGCGAGACCGAGCAGCGCCTGGCCAGCCACAGCGAGGCGGACGTCTACGCGGCACTTGACCTGCCGTTCATCCCCCCGCCCATGCGAGAAGACACCGGAGAGGTCGAGGCGGCCGCGGCCGGCGACCTCCCGCAGGTCGTGACGCTGGCCGACGTCCGCGGTGACCTGCACGGGCACAGCGACTGGTCCGGAGACGGCAAGGCGACCCTGGAGGAGATGGTGGCGGCGGCCGCCGCCCGTGGCTACGAGTACTGGGCCGTCACCGACCACGCCGAGGACCTTCCGATGAACGGGCTGTCGCGCGAACGGATGATGCAGCGGCACAAGGCCATCGACGCGCTGCAGGAGCGCTACCAGATGCGCATCCTTACCGGTGCTGAGCTCAACATCGACGGTGACGGGGGGGTCGACTACGACCCCGAGTTCCTCGCCGGCTTCGACTTCTGCGTCGCCAGCATCCACCAGCTGATGACTCGACCCGGGCCTGAGCAGACGCGCCGCATCATCACCGCCATGGAGAACCCACACGTCCACGCCATCGGCCATCTGACGGGGCGCAAGATCGGCAAGCGCCCGCCCTACGACATCGACCTGGACGCCGTTCTAGAGGCGGCAGTACGGACCGGTACCGCGCTGGAGGTCAACGCCTCTCCGCGCCGGCTGGACCTGTCAGGCGACATGGTCCGGCGGGCGGTCGAGGCCGGTGTGACCTTGACCATCTCCTGCGACGCGCACAGCGTCGGCGACCTCGCGAGCATGCGCTACGGCGTCGCGACCGCGCAGCGCGGCTGGGCCACCCCCGGTGACGTGCTCAACTGCCGGCCCCTGGCGGGCTTGGAGGACTTCGTGACGGCGAAGCGGTCATGAAGCAGCTCACGCGCCGGTTCTTCGCGCGCCCCGCACCGGAGGTGGGCCGTGATCTCATCGGCAAGCTCCTGGTTCACCGCGGGGACGGGCTTGTCGCGCGCATCGTCGAGACCGAGGCGTACATGCAGGACGACCCCGCCTGCCACGCCCACCGCGGGATGACCGAACGCAACGCCCCGCTGTTCGGACCCCCCGGGCACGCGTACGTGTACTTCAGCTACGGCATGCACTGGTGCCTGAACACCGCGACGGGGGAGGAGGGCCACGGGCAGGGGTGCCTGATCCGAGCCGCCGAGCCGATCGCGGGGCTGGAGGTCATGCGGGACCGGCGAAACCACCCGCGTGACCGCGATCTCCTGCGAGGCCCGGGGCGCCTCGGCCAGGCGTTCGGCCTGAGCCGCTCGCTGTCGGGCGTCGACCTGTGCGACGGTGGCCCGCTGGCACTGGCCGACGACGGCACCCGCTGCGAGGTCACCGCCGGGCCCCGCGTCGGCGTGGCGCTGGCGGCCGACGTGCCGTGGCGCTTCTACGTGCCCGGCTCGCCGTGGGTCTCTGCGTACAAGCGCAGCCCGCGCGCCCCCGCCGCCGCACCGCCTACTCGGGGTAGGCGGTGACCGTGATCCGGGAGTGCGCGGTGACCTGCTCGCCCGGCCCGGGGGTCTGCCGCCACACCTGACCGGCCAAGGCGTCGTCGGGGCAGCCCGCCGGCGGGCAACCCTGGCGGGACACGACCACGAATCCGGCCGCCTCGCCCTGCGCCACCGCCTCCACGACATCGGAGCCGAGCAGATCAGGGACGGAGGCCAGGTACTGGTCGGACGTCGAGACCCACACCCGGACCCGGTACCCCCCGGCCAGGCGACGGGCAGGCCCCGCCTCGGGCGACTGGCGGGTGATGTACCCCGGAGGCAGGGCGGTGCTGGGCTCGGAGCGCCGGGTGACGGTGAAGCCGGCGCCCTCCAGCAGCCGGGCGCCGGCGGCGATCGGCATGCCCACGACGGACGGGACCTCGTCGGTCGGCGGTCCCGTCGGCTCGCGGCACACCTGCGACGGCTCCGTCCCCCGCAGATACGCGCGCTGCGACACGACGGCCGGCGGGGTGTACGGGTTCGGCAGGCAGTTGCGGGTCGTGTCGACCTCGACGACGACGAGGTCCATCCCGGGACGCGGGAAGTCGCTTGCCGGGACGTCGGCAAGCGCCCGCAACCCGAACCGCGCGAAGATCTCCGCCGGCCAGTTCCCACCCTCCACGCGCCGACGGGTCCGCGGCGGCTCCATCGGCACCGCCCCCTGGGGGAAGCCGACCCACACGGCTGCCGCCATGTCGGGGGTGTAGCCGGCGAACCAGGCGTCCGCGCCCCGCTGCGACGTTCCCGTCTTCCCGGCGACGGGCCGTTGCAGGTGGGCGCTGTGCCCCGTGCCCTGCTCGACGACGGCGCGCAGCGCCTCAGTGGTCAGGTAGGCGACGGCTGGCTCGATGGCCTGGGTGCCGTCGCTGTCACGGCGCTGGTACAGCACCGTCCCGTCGGCGGCCGTGATCCGCTCGACCGCCGTGGGCCGCCGGTAGACCCCGCCGGCGGCCAGCGTCGCCTGCACCGACGCCATCTCCATCGGGGAGACCTCCTGGGCGCCCAGCGCCAGTGAGCGCAGCGGCTGCAGGGGAGTGCGGATGCCCGCCGCCCGGGCCGTCTCGACGACCTGTGCCGGCCCGACCTCGGCGATCAGCTGTGCGTACACGACGTTGACCGACCAGGCGGTGGCATCGCGCAGGGTCATCCGGCCGTAGTCGCGGTTGTCGTAGTTGGTGACCGGATACGGCTGCGGTTCCCCGGGCAGGGGCGGGACGACCACCCTCCGGCTGGCGTCGTACTCGTCGTCGAGGGTGTGGCCCTGGGCCAGCGCAGTGGCCAGGACCAGCTGCTTGAACGTCGACCCTGGTTGCCGGCGGCCGTCCGTCGCCAGGTTGAACTGCGAGAAGGGGTTGTCCGCGTCGCCGTAGTCGCGCCCGCCGACCAGCGCCCGAATGGCCCCCGTCTGCGGGTCGATGGCCACGACCGCGGCATGGGGGTCGCGCCGCTTGGTCAGCGTTGCCGTGACCGCGTCCTCTGCGGCCTCCTGCCAGTCGGGGTCCAGCGTCGTCTCGACCGTGACACCGCCGCGGAACAGCGTGTCGGCGCGCGCGGCGGGGTCCGCGCCCAGCGCACCAAACGCAGGGTGGTGCTGGAGCTCGTCGAGCACGTGGTCGACGAAGTACGGAGCCTGCCACCGCTGCGTGTGGTCGACCGGCCGGACGCCGAGGTCCTGGCGCTCGGCCCGGCCTCGCTGACGGGCCGTGACGTAGTCCTGCGCCGCCATCAGCCCCAGCACGAGGTCGCGACGCTGCTGGGCGGCTTCGGGGTGCCGGTAGGGGTCGTAGGAGGCGGGTGCCTTGAGCAGCGCCGCCAGCAGCGCTGCCTGCGCGAGGGTCACCTCCTCGACGTCCACCCCGAAGTAGCGCTGCGCCGCGGTCTGCACCCCGTAGGCGCCGTTGCCGAAGTACACGGTGTTCAGGTACCGCTCGAGGATCTCGTCCTTGGTGAACTGCCGCTCGAGCTGGATGGCCACGCCGGCCTCCTCCAGCTTGCGCTCCAGCGTCCGATCGCTGCCGACCACGGCGTTCTTGGCCAGCTGCTGGGTGATGGTGGAGCCGCCCTGGGTGACCCGCCCCTCGCGGGCGTTCTCCACGAAGGCCCGGGCGATCGCCCGGCTGTCGACACCGCCGTGCTCGTAGAAGCGGCTGTCCTCGGTCGCGATGACGGCGTCGCGCAGGACCTGGGGGATGCGGGCGAGGTCGACGACGTCGCGGTCCTGCTCGGCATGCAGGTCAGCCAGGACGCTGCCGTCGGCGGCCAGGACGCGGCTGGTCTCCTCCGGCGGCTCGAGCGCGACGGCCCCGATCGGTTCGACCTCGACGACCGGGCCGGCGCACGCCGAGGCAGCCAGCACGGCAGCGGCGGCCGCGCCCGCCACCCGCACACGCAGACCCTGGCCGGACATCACCCGGATGGTATCGGCCGGATTTCCCGCCCCCCTATAGCCTCGCAGGCCACATGGAGACGGCCGCCGCCCAGCTGCGCGTCCTGCTCGACGGTGTCGAGCAGGTCCTGCCCGCCGACGAGTTCGAACGCAAGGTGACCGAGGCGGCGCGGGGTGCGCGTCCACCGCTGCGCGCAAAGCTCGGCGTGGACCCCACCAGCCCCGACATCCACATCGGCCACACCGTCGTGCTGCGCAAGCTGCGGGACTTCCAGCGAATGGGTCACGTGGCGGTGCTGATCATCGGCGGCTTCACCGCCCAGGTGGGGGATCCCTCGGGCCGCTCGGCCACGCGACCGCGACTCACGCGCGAGCAGGTCGACGACAACGCCGCCACCTACCTCGCACAGGTCCGCAAGGTGCTGCTGGACGATCGCCTGGAGATCGTCAACAACGCCGACTGGCTGGCGGGCATGCAGATGGCCGACGTCTTGCGGTTGACCTCGCAGATGACCGTCGCCCGGATGCTGGAGCGCTCGGACTTCTCCGCGCGGTACACCGCAGGGCGACCCATCGCCCTCAGCGAGTTCCTCTACCCGTTGCTGCAGGGGCAGGATTCAGTGGCGGTGCGCAGCGACGTCGAGCTGGGCGGCACCGACCAGACGTTCAACCTTCTCGTGGGCCGCGATCTGCAGTCCGCCGCCGGTCAAGACCCGCAGTGTGTGATGACACTCCCGCTGCTGGAGGGGCTGGACGGGCAGGCGAAGATGTCGAAGACGGCGGGCAACACCATCGGCGTCGACGAGGACGCCAACGAGATGTTCGGCAAGACCATGCGCCTGCGCGACGAGCTGATGGAGAAGTACTTCCGTCTGGCCACCGACGTGCACCCCGACGAGGTGGACCGGATCGGGCAGGGCCTGGCCGACGGCACGCTGCACCCCGGGCAGACCAAGCGGCGCCTGGCCCGCGAGCTGGTGGCGCTGTACCACTCACCCGAGGCCGCCGCCGGCGCTGAGGAGCGCTTCGACGTGCAGTTCAAGCAGCGCGCCGTGCCCGACGACGTCCCGGAGTTCCGGCTGGAAGGCGCGGGGGAGTGGTTCCTGCCGACGTTGTTGGTCAAGGCCGGGCTGTGCGCCAGCGGATCCGAGGCTCGCCGGCAGGTCGCCGCAGGAGCGGTGCGCCTGGACGGGGCAGTCCTGACCGATCCGACGGCCACGTTGACGACCGACGCGCTGTCGGGGCGGGTGCTGCAAGTCGGGAAGCGACGGTTCGCCCGACTGGTCGGATGACGGGAGGAATCGGCGGGGGGCCCGTCGAAGCATGTCGTGAGCCGTCCGCCCACTACCCGCGAGTAACTTCCGGGATTGAGATTCGTTGGAAATGGCGAACATGTCCCCTGGAGTCCGCGGCGCTGTGCGTCGGGGCGGCGACACAATTCTCGAGCGAGGCGATGAGTTGATGCGTACACCGCTGACCCGCAGGACCGCCGCGGTCCTGGGCGCGCTGGTGATCATGCTGATGGGCTTGCCGGTCACCGCGGCGTCCGCCGCCACGGCCAAGAACGTCAAGAACTCCGAAGAGGCCTGGTTCATGGCCAAGAAGGAGTTCTTGGCCGAGCCGACGGGGGAGGACCCCACCTGCGACCTGCCGACCGGCTGCAATGTGTCGGGCACTGCCCAGCGCCCCAGCAACCACCCTGAGGGGACGCTGGTCGTCGCGGCCAACGCGGGCGACCCGGACGCGCAGATGTTCTTCAACTTCGACACCTCCAAGTTCCCGCTGGGGGCCGTCATCACGGGTGGCACGGTGACGATGCCGGTGGCGTCGGATCCGGATGCTCGCAACCTGCGCCCAGAGGCCGCGAAGCTCGTCGCCTGCCCGGTGGAGGGCTTCATCCCAGCCGGCGCCGACGCCGGCTCGTACGCCGACCGTCCGGACTTCGACAAGGACAACTGCGTCCCGGTCAAGCTCAAGGGCAGCAGCGACGACCCGACCGCCGGGTTGGTCTACACCTTCAGCCTCGACCGCTTCGGCAAGCTGTGGTCCAACGGCGCGATGATGAGCGGTGTCACGGTCATGGTCGACCCCAAGGTCAACCCCCCGGCTCCTGAGGAGACCTGGCGCGTGGTGTTCAACTCCGAGCGCCGCGCGAGCAACCCGCCCGAGGACAGCGGGGAGTTCGAGTACAAGCCGATCACCTCGACCCTGGAGTACAAGGTCCAGTCCATGGGCGGATTCCCGCCCGCCGGTGGGGGCGGCCTGGGTGGAGGCGGCCTTGGCGGCGGTGACTTCGGCGGCGGCGACGACTTCGGCGGCAGCGGCGACTTCGGCGGCGGCGACGACTTCGGCGGCGGCGGCGACTTCGGTGGCGGTGGCGACTTCGCGGCCGGAGGCGACGACTTCGGCGGGGGAGACGACTTCGGCGCGGACACCGGCGTGATCGACGCCGGCGCGGTCGAGGCCGAGCCGCCGGCGGTCGAGGAGCCGGTGGCCGCCGGTGAGGAGGCCGCAGCGGCCCCGCAGACCGCGGGGCCGATGGTGCCGGCGAGCGTCGGCATGAGCCACGCCGTGTGGGCCATGCCCCTGCTCGCGCTGGCCGTGGCTGCCGCCTTGGCCTGGTCGCTCACCCAGCCGGTGCAGCTGGCCGGCGATCGGCAGGGCGCGGTGTCGCGGCTGATGCGCACGCGACGCCTGTCCGCTGCCGACGTCACGAGCGAGGCCGGCACTCGTTAGACCCGTCAAGAGCCCGCGCCGTCGGGCCCCTTGTCATCCCCCCAGGAGATCGCTTTCGATGTCGCACAAGCACATGCTCCGCACGGTCGCACTGCTGGTGTTCTTCACCCTCATGGCGGCCGCCTGCGGCCAGAAGGAAGGTGTCCACGTCGGCTTCCAGGGCGCGGGAGGCGGCGGCGTCCCCGGCGAGGGAGGCGAGCTCGCCGCGGGCGAGGAGTTCTTGGACGCCGACGGTGACGGGTTCGACGACAGCACCAACCTCAGCGAGGACGACTTCGCGGCCGGTGCGGGCGGCGGAGGTGGCGGTGGCGGCGCCGGCGACGACGGCGCGACGTTCACCGGCGGCAGCGGTGCCGGCAGCGGCGGCAGTGGTGGGTCCGGCGCTGGTGGCACGGGCGCCGGTACCGCGTCCGGCGGATCCGGCGGTTCCAGCGGCGGGTCGGGCGGCTCCGGTGGTTCCGGTGGGTCGGGCGGCTCCGGCGGCGGAGGCGGCGGAGGCGGCGGTGGCGGCGACTCCACCGGTGTGACCGCCAACTCGATCAAGCTGGGCATCCACGCGCCCCTGACCGGCGCGGCACCCCTGCCGTCGTCGTCGTTCAACTCCGGCAAGGACCAGTACTGGCGTGCGGGCAACAAGGTTGCCGGTCGCACCGTCCAGGTGGTCTTCCGAGACGACAAGTACAACCCGTCGACGGCGTCGCAGGTGTGCCAGGAGCTGATCGCACGCGAGCAGGTCTTCTTGCTGACCGGCTCGGGTGGCACCGACCAGATCGCCGAGTGCGCACGCGTCGCCAACGCGGCGGGCGTTCCGTACCTGTCGGCCGGTGTGACCGAGATCCGGCTCAACCAGTACCCGACGTACTTCAGCCTCTCGAAGAGCTACGGCCAGCAGATGCCCCTGCTGATGCAGCTGATCAAGAAGGAAGCGAACCCGAGCAACGGCAAGGTCGGCTTGATCGCGTCGAACACCGCGAACTTCGACGACGCCGTCCAGGCGTTCCAGAAGGCGGCACAGGGCGCCGGCTACACCCCGGTGGTCTACCGCCCGTCCAAGCAGGCGTCCGACGGTGAGCTCGCCGGTGTCGCCCAGCGGATGGCCGCCGACCAGGTGGGCGTCGCAACCCCGGTCATCGCACCGGTCCAGTGGATCAAGCTGGCCTCGAACCCGCAGCTGCGCAGCGTCAAGTGGCGCGGTGTCGGCATCACCATGGGCCTGAACACCGTGGCTGCCGCGGCGTGCCAGAGCTCTGGCGGTGCAGTCAACGGCTCCGCCTTCTTCTCCCCGTGGCCCGGGCTGAACACCGCCAACCAGCTCGACAGCAACTTCAACGGCAAGGGCGGCGGCGGCGACGACATCCAGTGGGGCCTGTGGGGCCTGAACAAGACGCTGCACGCCGCGTTCCAGAAGATGGGCAACAACATCACGCGTGAAGGCTTCGCACAGGCGATGACCGGTGGCGTCAAGAGCGGCATCTACCCGAACCTGAACCACACCAACAACAACCACTTCGGCGCGGACTCGGTGCACGTCGTGCGCCTGGACTGCAGTGCGCGCGAGTACAAGTCCGGCTCAGGCGACTTGTTCAAGAAGGGGTTCTAGGCTCACCACCGGCAGAGGCTGCCCGACCGGCGCGCGGCGGGCAGCCCCGAAGAAAGGCGGGGCGCGTTGGGTCAGCTCATCAGCTCGATCCTCATCGGGATCGTCACCGGCTCGATCTACGCGCTGCTGGCGCTGGGTCTGGTCCTGATCTTCAAGACGCAGCGCGTCGTGAACTTCGCACAGGCGGAGTTCGCGACCATGGGCGCGTTTGCGTTCTACATCCTCCACGCCAACTACGGCGTCGGCTACGGGTGGGCGGCCGTGTTGGCCGTGCTCATCTCGGCGCTGATCGCCCTGGTCGTCGAGCGGGTCGTCATCCGGCCGCTGCGGGAATCCCGTGACGTCACGGTGTTCGTCGCCACGGCGGGCGTCGGGCTGTTCATCGTCAGCATGACGTTGTTCATCGGCGATGCGAACATCCGTCAGGTCGAGCCGATCTTCCCCGGCAACCCGGGGATCACCGTGGCGGGCCTGCCCATCTCCTACCAGCAGCTGCTGGTCATCGGCGTCCTCGCGGCGGTGGCTGCGCTGCTGACGGTGTTCTTCAAGCTGCCGCTGGGACGGGCGCTGCTGGCCGTCAGCCGCGAGCCCTTCGCCGTGCGGCTGGCCGGCATCTCGACCTCTCGGCTGTCGATGCTCGTGTGGGTGATGGCGGGTCTGATCGCCGGGCTCGCCGGCGTGTTCTTCGCCCCCACGACCCAGCTGACCCCTGGGCTGTTCACCCAGGCCGCTCTGTTCCCCGCCCTGACGGGGGCGGTGCTCGGAGGCCTGACGTCGCTTCCCGGAGCCGTGGTGGGCGGCCTCGTGGTCGGGATCGTCCAGACCGTCGCTTCGGTGTACCTGACCAACATCGGCGTGCCGGGCCCCGACACCGCGATCGTGTTCGTGATGCTGCTCGCCGTCCTGTTCTTCCGGCCCCAGGGCCTGCTGGCCAAGGAGGCGTAGATGGCTACCACCGAGTCTGCGCAGTCCACCACCGAGCTGCCGGTCCAGCAGGCCGAGCAGGACGCGCAACCCGTCGCCCAGGAGCGGTTCCGGCCGTCGGCGGCGGGGTGGGCGGCGCGCTACGCGTTCGCCGCCGCCCTCGTCGTGTTCATCTTCTTGCTGCCGGTCATCGTGCCGGACGAGTCGGCCGCCAACCTGGTCGTCACCGCTGCGATCTTCTCCTGCGTCGCGCTGAGCATGAACGTGCTCACCGGCTACCTGGGCCAGCTGTCGCTGGGCCACCAGGCGTTCTTCGGTATCGGCGCCTTCGTGGCGGCCACGGTGGTCACCACCCACCAGATGCCGTTCATCTTCGGCGTCCTGGCCGGCGGCCTGTCCGGGGCCGTGGCCGCGATCATCCTCGGCGGCGTCGCGCTGCGGATCCGAGGCCTGTACCTGGCGATCGTCACCCTGGCCTACGGCCTGCTGGCGGAGAACTCGCTGTTCCTCATCCGGGGACTGACCGGCGGTGGCGCCGGCTTGCCCGCCGACCGCCCCGCGATGTTCCAGACCAACGCCCGCTTCGCCTACATCTGCCTGGCGCTGCTGGCGCTGCTGTTCGCGTTCGACTGGCGGCTGATGAAGTCCAAGGCCGGGCGCGCGATCCTGGCGATCCGCGACGACGAGAAGGTCGCCGCCTCGTTCGGGATCAACATCACCGGCTACAAGCTGCTCGCCTTCGTGCTGTCGGGGATCTACGCCGGGCTGGCCGGCTCGCTGTTCGCCTTCCAGCTCGGCAACGTCGTCGCCTCGCCGTTCAACCTGACGCTGGCGCTGACGTTCGTGCTGATGGCAGTCGTCGGTGGCCTTGGCAACCGCGTGGGTGTCGTCATCGGCGGGGCGTTCTTCGCCACCATCGAGACGATCCTCGAGCTGGTCCACGAGTACCTGATCATCCTGCCGGCCAGCTGGGTGGGGATCGAGCTTGGACACGGCCTGGACCCGACCCTCGCGCCGGTCATCGGTGCGGCGCTGCTGGTGATCACCCTGATCCAGTTCCCCGGCGGCATCGGCCAGCAGATCGCCCCGATCCAGAACTGGGTGAAGGGCGATCGCTTCGACCTACACGCGCAGAAAGACGCCTCGGCGGTGAAGGGAGGTGCTTCGGTTGGCCGTCCTTGAGGTCAACGACCTCGGCATCCGGTTCGGCGGGCTGCAAGCCCTCGAAGCGGTCACGTTCAAGGCCGAGGAGTACGAGATCGTCGGGCTCATGGGGCCCAACGGCGCGGGCAAGACGACCGCGTTCAACTGCATCACTGGCTTCTACCAGCCGTCGACCGGCACGGTGTCGTACCGCGGCCGGGACATCACGTCGCTGCGCCCTGACCAGCGCGCCGCCCTGGGAATCGGGCGCACGTTCCAGCAGGTGGGGCTCGTGCGCACCATGACGGTGCTGGAGAACCTGCTGACCGCCCAGCACGCGCGCGTGCGGTACTCGGCCGCCGAGGGGATGTTCGGGATCCCGACGTCGCTGGTCGAGGAGCGCCAGCTGCGTGAGCGAGCCCTGGAGGTCCTCGACTTCATGGGGATGGCGCACCTCGCCCACACGCGCCTGGCGGGCCTGCCGTACGGCACGCTGAAGATGGTCGAGGCCTGCGCGGTGCTGGCGACGGACCCCGACCTGCTGCTGCTCGACGAGCCGTCGGCCGGCATGAGCCCCGAGGAGTCCCACGAGTTCGGTGAGCTGCTGTTGAACATCCGCAAGCAGCTGGGCGTGACGATCGTGATGATCGAGCACCACGTGCCCATGGTCGTCGCGGTGTGCGACTACATCTACGTCCTGAACTTCGGGCGCTTGCTCGCCCAGGGTCTGCCCGCGGAGATCCAGAGCCACCCCGAGGTCATCAGCGCCTACTTCGGCGAGGAGGACACCTATGGCGCCGCATGAGGTCGGCGGCAACGGCAGCAACGGCCACGCCAACGGCGCCTTGCTCCACGTCGAGGGGCTGAAGGTCGGCTACGGCCACCTGCCCGTCCTATATGGCATCGACATGTCCGTCGACGAGGGGGAGACGGCCGTCGTCCTGGGACTCAACGGCGCCGGCAAGACCACCCTCATGCTGACCCTGGTCGGCATGATGAAGCCCTGGGAGGGGCGGATCCTGTACGGCGGCGAGGACGTCACCAAGACCCCGGTGGAAGCGATGGTGGCGCGCGGCGCGGTCGTGGTGCCCGAAGGCCGCCGCGTGTTCCCCAACCTCCCCGTCGAGGAGAACCTGCGCGTCGGGGCGTGGGTGAAGCGGCGCGATCGTGACTTCATCGAGTCGCAGATCGAGCGGTGCTACCGCTACTTCCCCCGGCTGAAGGAGCGCCGAGACCAGATCGCCGGGACCCTGTCGGGCGGCGAGCAGCAGATGCTGGCGATCTCTCGAGGTCTAATGGCGGGACCCAAGCTGCTGATGATCGACGAAGCGTCGCTCGGGCTGGCGCCGGTGATCGTCCAGCAGGTGCTCGAGGTGGTGCGCGAGATCAACGACGACGGTGTGACGGTGCTGCTCAACGAGCAGAACGTCGGATCGCTGCGGCTGGCCGACAAGGCCTTCGTGATTCAGAAGGGCGTGCTGGTCTACTCGGGTTCCGCCGAGGAGCTGCGCGGGTCCAAGGAGATGCGCCGGGAGTTCCTGGGCGTCGGCTGACGGCGGATCACCGCGTCGCTCAGGGCTTGCAGACGCGGCAGGGCGACAGGTCCTTGGCCTCCGCCTCCAGGCGAGAGATGGTGGCCATGTCGTCGCGGCCCGACACCAGGTGGCAGCTCGGGTCGTGGAAGCTCGAGCGGCCGGCCACGACCTGGGTGGCGTCACCGCCACCGCCGGGTGCGAACGCCGAGGTCGCCGTCTCGAGCGCGTCCATGCCGGGACCGCCGGCGCCGACGGACACCGGCTCCTTGACCTGCGTCGCGGCGGCGCCGGTCAAGCCGCCCTGCTCGCGGACGATGGTGTTCAGCCGGACCACGGCGTGGTTGAGCTCCGCCATCTGCTTGGCGCGCCTGGCGGTGAACTGCCGCTGCGACTGCACGAACTCCAGCCCTGCACCCACGATCACCAGACCCAGACCGGGCATCGATCCCGACAGAAGGTACGGAAACTGACTTTGGATGCGGTCGAAGCTCGCGGCGCCGTTCCAGGCCTGCACGATCATCAAGAACCCGACGACCATCAGGACCCGGCCGACGTAGGTGGCGTACCGCGCTGGTCCCGTCACGGCTACTTCCCCTGCTCGAACGCGCCGGGACGGGCGATCTCGGCGGTGACGGCGTCCCCGTCGACGCCGTTGGTCGCGGTGCGCGGCCTCGGGCGGTACTCGCCGGTGATTGCCGGGTCGTACGGATCACGCGGGCCGACCATGCTGGCCAGCTCGTTGATCGAGGCGGTCAGCTTCTCCAGCTGCGCCTCGCGCTCCTTGGCGTCGCGGCGGACCATCGACAGCACGAGCACCGTCATCCCGATGATGATGAGCGCGATGCCGGGCACCGACGCCGACAGCAGGTAGGGGAACTGGCACTGCACACAGTCCCAGCCCGCCGCGCCGTCCCACCCGAGGGTGATGAGTGCACCGCCGATCACGAGCAACACGACCCCGGCGATGATGGCCGCCTGACCTTCCTTGAGCATGCCGCCTCCTGAACGAGATCCCCGCGCACCGTGCGGCGATCAGTGTACGCAACCCCGTCGTCTGCTACTTCGCCGCAGATGCGCCGGATCCCTCCCGAATTCCGGCGCCCCGGACGATTTTCGTTGCGCCACGGCGCACGCTTTCCTACACTGAGCGGTCCGCCTCCGGGCGGGTTGACAACGCAACACGTGGGCAGCTCGACCGACCGTCGTGGTGGCATCCCGCCGCCGCGACGGGTACAGTTGACCCAGGTCCTCGAACCGGTCGATTTCCCGCCGCGGGAAGTTGACAGGGGTAGAGGCCGCGGGTACTGTTCCCGCTCGCCGCAACGGACGGTCGACGTCCGGCGGCTCATGGTCGCAAGGCCAACCACGAACCGGGGCTCGCCAGCCCCGCGCGGACAGTCCGAAAGCCGGCCCGAGCACAACAGCTCGACGCGGAACTCGGACGGAGCGCACCCCGCTCCTTGAAAACTGCACAGTGTGCCAAAAGTCAGTGCACATGAACCCCGCCTTTGGGATCGGCATTTTGCCGTGAAATAGGGTGGCGTAATTGACACTGGTTCCGGACAGTTGATCAGCAACTGTTTTGAACTGGATCAACCATGGTCAGGCAGCGATCTTCCTTTGGTCGTTGTTCATGGTTGTCTCTCCACGGATCTGCGAGCTGCGGACCTTCGGGTCCAACGTCTTGCAAATCTCAAACGGAGAGTTTGATCCTGGCTCAGGACGAACGCTGGCGGCGCGCCTAACACATGCAAGTCGAGGGAGAACCAGACCTTCGGGTCTGGGGAGACCGGCGAACGGGTGAGTAACACGTGAGGAATCTGCCCTGTAGACCGGAATAACCACGGGAAACTGTGGCTAATGCCGGATACTCTCACCGCTCCGCATGGAGCGATGAGGAAATGGTCAGCCGCTACAGGATGACCTCGCGGCCTATCAGCTTGTTGGTGGGGTAACGGCCCACCAAGGCTACGACGGGTAGCTGGCGTGAGAGCGCGAACAGCCACACTGGGACTGAGACACGGCCCAGACTCCTACGGGAGGCAGCAGTGGGGAATCTTGCTCAATGGGCGAAAGCCTGAAGCAGCGACGCCGTGTGCGGGAAGAAGGCCTTCGGGTTGTAAACCGCTTTCAGGAGGGAAGAAGCGAAAGTGACGGTACCTCCAGAAGAAGGACCGGCCAACTACGTGCCAGCAGCCGCGGTAATACGTAGGGTCCGAGCGTTGTCCGGAATTATTGGGCGTAAAGAGCTCGTAGGCGGTCCGTTAAGTCGGAAGTGAAATCTCAAGGCTCAACCTTGAAATCGCTTTCGATACTGGCGGACTTGAGGCAGGTAGGGGAAGGTGGAATTCCTGGTGTAGCGGTGAAATGCGCAGATATCAGGAGGAACACCGGTGGCGAAGGCGGCCTTCTGGGCCTGTTCTGACGCTGAGGAGCGAAAGCGTG
>Ga0247713_1000160_pt1 | contig 47049 bp, 46 predicted proteins | sample 21E_NmetaG_FD_189936 | JGI IMG/M metagenome (GOLD analysis project Ga0247713, IMG submission 189936) | Soil microbial communities from hillslope of Landscape Evolution Observatory, University of Arizona, Oracle, AZ, United States - 2-1-E_N | ecosystem: Engineered > Artificial ecosystem >...
GACGGCGGGAGGCGACCCTGTGCGGGCGCGCTGCCGCGCGCATGCGTCCGCGGTATGCCGAACGGCATCGGTGTGGAACGCGACCGGTGCGGACCGTGCGGTGGCGCGGGGGCGTGCAGGACTGCCCGCTCAGCGAAGCCGGCGCACCGCGATGAACTGGCCGCCGCCCTCCTCGCCCGCGCCCTCGAAGAAGGCGTGACCGGAGATGAGGAGCGCCGGGCGGCCGTCGGGGCCGCGGAGCCGGCGGACGGTCGGGTTGCCGAGAGCGTAGGCGCCGGCGGGCAGCCGCAGCGACAGCAGCCGCGCGTGCCTGCGCTCGCGGTCGAGCAGGTACCAGCGCCAGGCGCCGAAGTCGCCCTTGAGCGACTGCGCCTCGAGGACCGCGAACCGGCGGCGCTCGAACGTCAGGTCGGCGCGGTCGCCGAGGTTGCCGCGGGTCCCCAGCTGCGCGAACAGGTTGTTGACCGTCGCGTCGGCGCGCGGCGCCCAGCTGGCGGGATCGAAGTTCGTCAGCACGCCCGTCGCCTGACGGTCGACGTCGATGTTCTTGAGGTAGTGAAACGAGATCGCGATCTGCGAGGCCTCCGGGCCGCTCCAGCTTCTGACGTCGAGCGAGGGCGTGCCCTCCGCCGTCGGCGCCAGCGAGCGCGCCAGCTCGACCTGCCGGTGGAACGCCCCCGCCGCGAGCGCCGCCCAGTCTGCGTAGTGGCGCAGGACCAGGTGCGAGCGCGAGACGTACTGGGGGTCCGGCGTGTCGCGCTCGAAGGCCAGCAGGAAGCCGCCGTCGCGCAGCACCGCGAGCGTGGGCTGCGAGGCGTTGACGTCGAGGTCGCCGCGGTGCGTCCAGGTCGCGAGGTCGTCCGAGGTCGCGAGCTTCGCGACGGCCCGGCCGGCGACGAACGTGTGGTGGACGCCGATGTAGCGCCCGGCAACGCCGTGCCCGGACGGGGCCGCGATGACGTCGAGGCTGTCGAGCGAGTTGCCGACGTCGTCGCGTGCGCGGACGACGAGCGTGTCGGCCGCCCGCGGGTCGAGCAGCCGCGCGAGCCTGGACCCGACGGCGTCGTCCGGCGTGACGACGAGCTGGGGGGCATCCGGGCCCTCCCGCGAGGAGAAGCTCGCCGGGTCCAGCAGCGCGCCGCTGACCTGCAGGCCGACGTCACCGTTGCCCTGGACGGCCTTCGTGACGTCCCACTCCGCCCATGTCGCCGCCCTGGCTGCGGAGACCTTGGCGACCGCGACGGGCGCGGGCAACGCCAGCAGCGGCGTGCCGTCGTCCTCGCCGAAGCCGGGCGCGACGACACGGACGGAGAGCGTCTCAGTCGTCGCGTCCGTCACGCGCAGGCGCAGCACCGCGCGGGCGGGCGCGCCGCTCAGGCCGCGCACGCTGAAGCGCAGCAGCGTCCGTTCGAGGCCCCCGGCGACGAGCGTGCCGCTGCGCCCGGCTACCAGCGGTTCTCCGATCGACGACCGGGTGGTGTCGGCGGTGACCGTCGCCACGGCGTGGGCAGGCCCAGCCGCTGCGAACGCGATCACGCAGCCCGCGACCGCCGCCAGGCCGGGCGCGAGCCGTCGTAGCCGCGGTCGGCACCGGCAGTTCACGCGCGTGAGCATGTCACGCCCGACGAGGCGATGCCCCGGCTGTCGGCAGTCGGCGCGGCGGCCGCCTGCGCCGGTTCACGCAGGCGGCCGCCGTCGGTCCGGCTTCGTCAGGACGCGGGCTCGCCCGACATCGACGCGGCCGGCAGCTCGGCGAGGAACTCGTGGCACCTCGCCGCGCGGGCGGAGTCCTCGGCCATCACCTGCTCGAAGAACTCCGCGATGTCGTCGCGCCCGGCGTTCCTCGCGTCGCGGACGTACTGGCCGTAGTCGTGGCCCGCCTTCAGCGAGTGGTACTGCACGGAGATCAAGTCGAACGCAACGTCGTCGAAGCCTGTCTCACCTGTCGCCATGTCAGCCTCCTGTCCGGGGTCCGAAGCGCTATACCCGCACGCACCGGCGACGCATGCAGGAGAACGCCGCGCGCCGCACCCGCGGGCGTCAGCGGCCGAGCCGCACGCGCCGGCTGACCGTGCGCGCGTTGCCGGCGGGGTCGACGGCGGTGACGCGGAGCACCGCGTCGACCGTGCGGCCACGCAGCCGCCTGCGCGCGGCGGAGGTGAAGCGCAGGCGCACGCGCGCCGTCCCTGCGCGCGCGAGGCTTGCGCCACCGCGCGCGACGGTCACGGTGCCCGAGCGCCGGCGGGTCAGCCCGGCGGCGCGCGCCGGTGCGGCGCGCAGCAGCAGCGACCCGCGCGCGGTGCAGCCCTCCGAGCAGCGGACCGCCGCCCGCAGCCCGCCGCGCAGCGCCGCGGACACACGTCGCGGACCTTCGACCGTCACCCGCACGGCAGGGGCGGTGATGTCGTTCGCGGCGAGCGGCGGCGGCGGAGCGACCGGCTGGGCGAGCGGCGGTGGGGGCGGCGGCGGAGCGGGCGGCGCAGGCGGCGCGACGGGGGCCGCGTCGGCCACGGGCGGCGACCCCGTGTCGGCCGGCGGAGGCTGCGGCGTGCCGCCCGCAGGCGCCCGCGCCGTCACCGCGCCGCGGGCGTTGAGCAGGCCCCCGGTGACCGTGCGGCCGGTGAGGCTCGGCCGCGGCTCGACGGAGGCGAGGATCGCGGCCCGAACGTCGGCGACCGACGCGGTCGGGTTGGCGGACAGGACGAGCGCGGCCACGCCGGAGACGTGCGGCGCCGCCATCGACGTGCCGGCGTTGAAGACCCATTCGCCGTTGAGCCACGTGCTGCCGATGCTGACGCCCGGAGCCGCGAGGTCCACGGAGCGGGCGCCGAAGTTCGAGAACGTCGCGAGCTGATCGTTCTGATCGGTGGCCGCGACGCAGAGCACGTTCGGCTCCTCGTACCGGCAGGGATAGGTGGGCGTGACCTCGACGTCGGCGCCCGTGTTGCCGGCCGCCACGACGAACAGCGTGTTCGGCGCCGCGCGAAACGCGTCGCGCTCGGCGATCGACTCCTGCGCGCCGCCGAGGCTGACGTTGACGATCGGGATCTGCTTGGCGGCCGCGTAGGCGTACGCACGTATCGCATCCGAGACGCGGCCCGAGCCATCCGGGCCGAGCACGCGCAGGGGCACGAGCGCGCTGCGCCACGTCACGCCGGCGACGCCGACGCCGTCGCCGCCGCGCGCCCCGATCGTGCCCGCGACGTGCGTGCCGTGGCCGTTGGCGTCCGCCGGGTCGGCGTCGGCGTCGACGAAGTCCCACCCGCGCGCGTCGTCGACGCGGCCGTTGCCGTCGTCGTCGATGCCGTTCGTCTCGCGCCCGTCGCCGGACTCCCCGGGGTTCGTCCACATGTTCGGGGCGAGGTCGGGATGGGTGCGGTCGATGCCGCTGTCGACCACGGCGATCGCGACTCCGGCGCTGCCGGTCGTCGCGTCCCAGGCCTCGGGCGCATCGATGTCCGCGTCGACCGCGCCGGCGGCGCCGTTGACGGTCTGACCGGTGTTGTGCAGGCCCCACAGCAAGCCGAAGAACGTGTCGTCGGGGATGACGAACGCGCTGCGCGCGACGTCGGGCTCGGCGTAGCGAACGGCGTGCGAGCTCTCGAGCTCGGCGATCGCCTGCTGCACCGAGGTGCCGGGACCCGGGCGCACGAGCTGCATCCCCGGCACGGGCAGCGTGCGCTCGAGCGCCACGCCGGCATCGGCGCGCGCCGACCGTCGCTCGTCGGCGCTCGCGTCGCGCTCGAACCGCACGATCACCGCGTCGGCTGCAGGCGCCGGGGCGCCGCCGCCGCCCCCGGCCGCGGAGGCCTGCGCCGACGACCGGTCGATCGTCAGCCCCGCGGGCCGGTCGCCGTCGCCGAGCACGAGGACGGCGATCGGCGCGGCGAACGCGACGGCGACGGCGGCCAGGTCCCACCTCATGCGTGGCAGGCGCCGGCCGGCCCGCGGCTTTCCGTCCATCGGCGACATCCCCCTCGCTGGTACCCGCAGAAGCCGATCGGTCATGCCCGTATGCCAGCAGGCCCGGCGGGCCGGCGGGCCGGCGAGCCGGCAGCGCGCCTCAGCGGGCGACGGGGACGCCTCCGAAGGCGGCGGCGTGCTCGCGCGCGAACTCCGCGATGCCGCGCGGCTGCGCGCCCGTGACGGAGCGCACGGTGTCGGTCGTCGTAGCGTGCGCGCCCGCGCGCTGGGCGGCGAACAGCCCGACGAGGAAGTCGGCGAGCAGCTCGGGCATGCCCGCCGCGAGCAGCCCGCGCCGGGCGTCGTCGTCGGAGACGTCGACGAACTCGATCGTGCGGCCCGTGGCCTGCGACAGCGCCGCCGCGATCTCGACGAAGCCGAGCGCCTGCGGCCCGGTGAGGACGTACGTCTCCCCCTCGTGGCGGGCGTCGGTGAGTGCCGCGGCTGCCACGGCCGCCACGTCGCGCGGGTCGATCATCGCGACCCGCGCCTCGTCCGCCGGGGCGAACAGCCGGCCTCCGCCGGCGATCGCGCCGGCGGAGGCCAGCAGGTTCGTCATGTAGCTCGTCGGGCGCAGCACGACCGCGGGTACGCCAGAAGCCGCGAGGTGCTCCTCGATCCGCCCGTGCCAGTCCCAGAAGACGAGCGGCGAGCCGGCACGCGCGCCGCCGGCCGACAGCTTGACGATGCGGCGGACGCCCGCCCGCGCGGCCGCGTCGACGACGCCCGTCTCGTACTCGACCTGACCCGGGACGTTGCCGCAGGCCAGAAAGACGCGGTCGACGCCGTCGAGCGCCCGCGCGACCGACTCGCCGTCGCCCAGCTCGCCGACCGCGAGCTCGACGTCGTCGCCGAGCAGCGCACGGGCCGCGGCGGCGTCGCGCACGAACGCCCGCACGCCTGCGCGGCGACGCGTCAGCTCGGCGACGACGGCCGACCCGACGTTGCCCGTCGCCCCGGTCACGAGCACGGCCGTCATCGCGCGCGCGCTGCGCTCGGCGCGACGTTCGCGTTGTGCCGGAAGACGTTCTCGGGGTCGAGCCGGTCCTTCAGCGCCGTCAGGCGCCGCAGCCGGTCGCCGTAGGCGGCGCGGACGCCGGCGGCGTCCTCGTCGGAGAGGAAGTTCGCGTAGACGCCGACGCTGTGCGGCCGCAGCGCCTCCCAGCCCTCGCGCACCCACGCCACGTGGCGGTCGCCGTCGCGGTCGCTCGGCGGCCAGGCGGCGGTGACGTTCAGCTCGAAGCCCACCTCGCGCGGGCCGACCGCCGTGGCCGAGGGATCGACACGGCTCGCCGCGCCGCCCACGGCCCAGCCGCTGAGCTGAGACAGCGGCGAGGTGATCGCCTCCACGCGCGACACGAGGACGTCGATGACCGCGTCGGAGAGCTCGGGCAGCCGGTGCGACTTCCAGTAGTAGCCGTTGCCGTGCAGCGCGCTGCCGTCGAGCATCGACTGCAGCGCGAGGTAGGGGATCGGTCGCACGACGTCGGCGAGCGGCGTGCCGATCGACGTCAGCGGCGCGATCGTCTCCATGCCGGCGCGGACGTCGCCGGCCCAGACCAGCAGCAGCCCCATCACCGGCTTGCCGTACTGCTCGGGTGCGAGGAACGGCATCGGCGGGGCGAGCCGCAGCACGATGCTGATCCCGAGCTCGTCCGGCGCGCCGGGGGCCAGGTCGCGGACGGCGCGCAGGACCGCATGCGCGTCGGCGAGCGGCCAGAACACCGGTCCGGCGAGCACCATCGGCCCGACAGGATGCAGGTCGTACTCGAGCGACGTCGCGATGCCGAAGTTGCCGCCGCCGCCCCGCAGTCCCCAGAACAGCTCCGCGTCGGTCGCGGCGTCGACGCGCAGGCGCTCGCCGTCGGCGGTCACGAGGTCGACCGCGCGGAGGTTGTCGACGGTCAGGCCGTGCTTGCGCATGAGATGTCCGAGGCCGCCGCCGAGCGTCAGCCCGCCGATGCCGGTGTGGCTGATGATGCCGCCGGTCGTCGCGAGCGCATGGCGCTGCGTCGCCTTGTCGACGTCGGACCACAGCGCGCCGCCCGCCGCCCGCGCGACGCGCGCGACCGGGTCGACGGAGACCGCCTTCATGAGCGAGAGGTCGATCATGACCCCGTCGTCGCAGACCGCATGCCCCGCGACGGCGTGCCCGCCGCCGCGCACGGAGACGACCATCCCGTGCTCGCGCGCGAAGCGCAGCGCCTCGACGACGTCGTCGGCGCCCGCGCAGCGCGCGACGAGCGCCGGGCGGCGATCGATGGCGCCGTTCCAGATGCGCCGCGCCTCGTCATAGCCCTCCTCCCCGGGGCGCAGGAGCGCGCCGCGGAAGCGCGCGCGCAGCTCACCGAAGCCGCTGGCGCCGGTCCCGGTCGCGGACATCTCACCCACTGACATCAGTCCCTCCTTCGGCCCTGCGGCGGGCCGTGACATCGCTGCTCGGTCCGGCGACCGCAGCGGATCCCTCGCGTACTTCGGTCAGGTCGTCGGCCGCCATGTCGCCATCGTCGCCGCGTGGTCGTTCCGCGGGCGTTCCCGGTCGCGTCCCGCGTCGAGGCGCTCGCGGGTCTGCTGCGCGCGCGCCGCCAGCGCCGATGCGCCCTGGCGCTCGGCGACCTCGACGGCGAGCACGAGCTCGGCGTCGATCTCGCGCAGCGGCGCGCCGAGCGAGCACGCGAACTCCGCGCGCAGACGGCGGATCTCGGCCTCCCACAGCTGCGCGCCGCCGCCGAGGACGAGCGCCCGGTCCGCTGCGCGCAGGCCCGCCCGCGCGTCGCCGGCCGCCGCGCACGCCTCGAGCAGGACGCGCGCCACGAGCCCGGGCGCGCCGGGCGCGGGCGGCTCGCCGCTCGAGACCTCGTCCAGCGCGCGCTCGATCCGCGCGATGCCCTCCCGCGCGGCGCCGTCGAGCACGTCGACGTGGGCGGCGAGGATCTCCTGCAGGACTGCGATCTGCCGTGGCTCGTCGCCGGCGCCCGTGGCGGCCGCCTGGCGGACGAGCTCGCGCAGCCGTCGCTCGTCGCGCCCCTCGAGCGCGAGCATCGCCGCCCAGACGCGTGCGGCGGCGCGCGTGTAGGGGTGCCCGCTGGCGGCGGCGTGCGCGAGCGCGGCATCTCGCGTCCGCGCCGATTCGTCGTCGCGCCCGAGCAGCCACAGCGTGTACGCCAGGCGCATGAGGCAGAAGACGCGCGGGTCCTGCCCGTAGCGCAGCAGGTGCGCGCCGCGGTGCTCGGGCCGGTAGCGGCCGATCGCATCCTCCAGGCGCGAGCGCGCCTCGTGCAGCCGTCCCTGCCAGAACGCGGCGACGCCGAGCACGTACGCGCCCTCGACCCAGAGCACGTCGTCGTGCTCGCGCTCGCCGCGCGCGCGCAGCTGCTCGCCGAAGCCGCGCGCCTCGCCGAAGTCGCCGCGCGTGAGCGCGGCCAGCGCAAGCGACCGCACGAGCGGCGCCGGCGGCTCGGCGCCGAGCGTCCCGGCCAGGCGCAGCGCGCGGTCGTGCACCTCGCGGACGCGCTCTGACAGGTAGCCCTCGACGGCCACGAGCGGGGCCGGCAGCGTCGTCAGGATCTCGAGCTCTCGCGCGTCGCGGCCGGCGCCCGCCGGCACGGAGCGGTGGGCCTCGAGCGCACGCTCGAGCAGGCGGACGGCATCGGCGTTGGCGTGCACGCGCTGCGCGGACCGCGCGGCGCGCAGGTACCACGCCACCGCGTCGGCGACCGCTCCGGCGCCCTCGTACTGCGCCGCGAGCAGCGCGCTGACCGCGTCGAGGTCCGCCGCGTGGAGGCGCTCGAGCGCCCGCGCGACGCGCAGGTGATGCTGGGTTCGCCGCACCGGGCTCAGCTCGGCCAGCGCGACGTCGCGGATGCTGCCGTGGCTGAAGTCGTAGGCGCTCGGGCCGTGCGCGCGGACGAGCCCGCGCCGCCACAGCTCGTCGAGCGCGCGCACGAAGGCGCCGCCGTCGAGCGTCGTTGCGTGCGCCAGCGCCCGCGACGTGAACTCGCGACCGATGGTGGCGGCGACGCCGACGAGCTCGCGGGCGTCGTCGGAGAGCTGCGCGAGGCGAGCCGCGATCACCGCATGGACCTTCGACGGCGTGGCGCCCGCGACGCCGGCCGCGTCGGCGCGCAGCGCCTCGACGACGAACAGCGGGTTGCCCTCGCTGACGTCGTGCAGCCGCTCGGCGTCGGCGTCGGTCAGCGACCCGCCGGCGATCCGCTCGGCGAGCAGGCGCGTCTCGTCGCGGTCGAGCCTTCCGAGCTCGATCTCCGTCATGCGGCCGAGCGCCTGCAGCTCGTTGAGCAGGTCGTGCACGGGATGGCCGACGTCGACGTCCTCGCGCCGGGCGGTCGCCGCGACGAGCAGCGGCGCGCGGGGATTCGTCCGCACGAGGTAGTGCAGCACCTGCAGCGTCTGCCGATCGCACCACTGCAGGTCGTCCGCCACGAGCAGCACGGGTGCCGCAGCGCCGAGCAGCGCGCGGGCGAGCGCGTCGAACAGCCGCCGGCGCAGCTCGCTGGCCGGCAGCGGCTCGGGCGCGGGCAGATCCGGCACGTCGGACAGCAGCTCGGGCAGCAGCCGGGCGAGCTCGGTGACGTGCGCGCGGTCGAGGCGGCGCAGCTGGGCGGCGATCGGGTCCGCGCGCAGCCACGCGATCACCGGGCCGTAGGCGACGGCGCCCTCGGCGCGGTAGGACCGCGCCTCGGCCGTCACCGCGCCGGCCTGGGCGCACCACGCGCGCAGCTCCTCGACGAGCCGGCTCTTGCCGATGCCGGGCTCGCCCGTCACGAGCGCGAGCTGCGCGCGCCCGCGCCCCGACGCGCGCCACAGCGCCATCAGCCTGGCGTGCTCGGCCGCGCGGCCGATGAGCGCCGGGCCGGCCTCGCCCGGCGTGCCGCCCCCGCCTTCGGCCAGGTCGGCGGGAGCGGCGAGCAGGGCCGCGTAGGCGGCGCGCGTCGCCGGCGACGGCGCGATCGCCAGCTCGCGTTGCAGCGTCGACGCGCAGACGTGGTAGGCGCGCAGCGCCCGTGCGCGGTCGCCGCAGGCGTCGTACAGGCGCATGAGCAGCCGGTGTGCGTCCTCGCGCAGGGGATCCTGGCGCACGAGGCGCTCGGCGTGGCGGACGGCGGCGGGCAGCTCGCCGCGCTCGTGCAGCTGCAGCGCGAGCAGCTCGAGAGCGTCGAGGTACAGCGCGCGCAGGCGCTCGCGCTCCTCGAGCACCCAGTCGTCGTAGCTGCCCTCGAGCAGGTCGCCCGAGTAGATCGCCACGGCCGCCTCCGGACGCCCGTCGGCGAGCGCCTGCTCGAAGTCGGCGACGTCGAGCGCCAGCGGCGCATCGGCGCGCCACTGCAGCGTCCGCGGCGTCACGTCGATCAGCCGGTCGGCGTCGGGCAGCGCGCGGCGCAGGTTGTGCAGGACGTGGCGCAGGTTCGTCCGTGCCTGGCCCTCGCTGGAGTCGGGCCACAGCATGAACGCCAGCCGCTGGCGCGCCTGCGCCGTCTCGCGGTGCAACAGCAGGTAGGCCAGCAGCGACTCCGCGCGGGCGGAGTCCAGCGGGGCGAGCCGGGCGTCGCCGAGGCGAAGCTCCAGCCCTCCCAGCAAGCGAACGCGCAGCGTCGGCGCAGCGCTCATGTGCACAACCTACGGCGGCCGCGGCGTTCGATCCACCGCAGCCCCGCGCCGCGTGCGAACATGTGTTCGTGACGAGCCAGGGTCACGCCTACGCGCGGTTTCGCCGGGCACTGCAGACCGGCAACCTCCAGATCGTCGAGGCGGCCGCCGCCGAGCTGCCGGCGATCCGCCTCGACGACGCGCTGGCGATCCTCGCCCTGCTGGCGGAGCAGGGCGACGACCGCTTCGGGCGCGCGGCGGCGCGCTGGGTCGGAAGGCTGCTGATCGAGACCCCGGCGGACCTGCGCGACGCGCGCTACGCGCTGGCGCTCGTCGAGCGGCTGCCCGGCTGTCGCGACGCGCTGCACGCGCTCGCCCGCCGGCGATGACGTTGACATGTGACCATGCGGTCACGTATTGTGCTCGTGCCGTGGACGAGGTCTTCAGGGCACTCGCCGATCCGACCCGCAGAGCGCTGCTCGACGAGCTGTTCAAGGCCGACGGGCAGTCCCTCAGCGCGCTGGAGCGGCGGCTGCCGCTGACGCGCTTCGGCGTGATGAAGCACCTCAAGGTGCTCGAGGAGGCCGGGCTCGTGACGACGCGCAGACGCGGTCGCGAGAAGCTGCACTTCCTCAACGCGGTGCCGATCCGGCTCGTCCACGACCGCTGGGTCAGCAAATACGCCGAGCCCTGGGCCGCCGCGCTCACCGGGCTCAAGCGCGCACTCGAGGAGGACGGCATGGAGAAGGTGTTCGAGATCTACATCAAGACGACCCCGGAGCGCCTGTGGGAGGCGATCACCGACAGCAAGATGCGCCGGCGCTACACGTTCGGTGTCGGGATCGCGTCGGACTGGACGCCCGGGTCGCGCTACGAGGCGGCCCATCCGGCCGGGCCGACGCCGATCTCCGAGGGCGAGAACCTCGAGGTCGACCCGCCGCGCCGGCTCGTGCAGAGCTTCAGGGCCCTGTGGAGCGACGACGTGCGCAGCGAGGGGACGTCGCGGGTCACCTACGAGATCGAGCCGGTCGGCGACTCCTGCCGGCTGACCGTCACGCACGATGGGCTGCGCGAGGGCGCGAACGCCGAGCTCTACGGCGGCTGGCCGATGGTCCTCTCGGGCCTCAAGACGCTGCTGGAGACCGGCGAGGACCTCACGACGCCCGGCTCGCTCATGTACGCCGGCGGGCCCGAGCCGGCCGCCTAGTTCGCCGCGCTACCGTCGCGGCATGCCGGCGCTGCGCTTCGACGTCCCGCCCGAGCACGCCCTGCCGACGCTCGCCGACGCGAGCGGCGGGCTGTCGGCGCTGTTCGCCTTCGACGCGCACATGCGCGCGCACCTCGCCTGGCTCACCGAGGCGGCGCAGGCGGTCGGCGGGGCGGCGGCGATCGAGGACGACGAGATGAAGGACGCGCGCGCGGTCGCCAACGCCCAGACGGAGCCGATCCGCGCGCTTCGCACGGAGCTCGCCGAGCTGGCCGCCGACGCCGAGGCGCGGCTGCCCGACGGCGTCGAGTGGGCCGCCGAGATCGTCGACGAGTCCGCGCCGCCGGACCTGCCCGAGACGGTGGGACCGGAGGAGCTGCTGGTCGTCGAGCGCAGCTTCCGGCGCGGGATGACGCGGCACCTCGTGGCGGCGACCGAGTCGCTGGCGCCGCTGGCCGAGCGCCTGCGCAGCTTCGACGACGCCGAATGCCGCGCGCTCGCCGAGCGCGTCGACGCGTTCGTCGCCACGGTGCGGGGCTCCTACTAGGGCGCCGCTTCCCAGGTCACGACGAGACGCGTGCCGCCGGTGAGCCTGAAGATCAGGCCGCTGCCGCCGGCGTGCGCGTCGACGGACTCCACGGGCGCGTCGCTGAGGTCGAAGCGCGCGTCGGCGAGCGAGTAGTGCCCGCGCAGGTCGTAGAGCTGCGGCTTCTCGTCCGGGAGCAGGCCGGTCGTCGTCTCGCGGCTCCAGTTCTCCAACGGGCCGGTAGCGATCAGCAGCGGCGTGCCGGCGCTCACCTCGACCCATGCCGTCATCTCGCGACCGAGGCGGTCGTTGAGCGCGAGCAGTGCCTCGTCGAGGGTCATCCGCGCTGAACGTAGCGGAAGCGTGCCCCTCCGTCGGCGGCCCCGGCGCACCGTTACGCCGCGCGCGCTGGCGCGCTACGCTCGCCCACATGCGCCGGGCCTGCCTTGCGATCCTCGCCGCCGGAGCGCTCGTCGCCGCCGGGTGCGGCGAGAGCGACGCCGACAAGGCCGAGGACACGGTGACCACGGCGGTCAGCGGGCTGGCCGTCGGCAACGAGAAGCGCGTCTGCGATCAGCTCACGCCCGCCGCGCAGCGCCAGATCCTCGGGTTCCTCGCCGACAACCCGCTCGGGTTCCCGAGCATCAAGGCCTCGGACTGCCTCGACGCGATCAACAAGCTGCACGCCGCGCTCACGCCGGCGCAGCGCGCGGCGCTCGAGAACGGCGAGGTCGGCGAGGCGAAGGTCACCGGCGACACGGCGACCGTCCGCGTCGTGGGCTTCGGGATGACCGCCAAGCTGCAGAAGATCGACGGTGAGTGGATGATCACCGGCGGGCTCTTCGAGTAGGGAGGAGGGCGGCTGAGATGATCACCCGCCTCGACTTCGTCGGCATCCCGTCGCAGGACGCGGAGCGCTCGCGCGCTTTCTACGTCGACACGCTGGGGCTGCGCCCGGACGACAACGCCCGCTTCGAGGTCTGGGCCGGCGCGACGTGCTTCGGCATCTGGGAGCCCGAGCGGATCGGCATGCCGTTCGCGCCGCAGAAGAACGCCCATCCGGCGCTGCGAGTCGACGACGTCGCGGCGGCGCGCGCCGAGCTCGAGGCCAAGGGCGTCGTGTTCACCGCCGAGACGCTCGACACGGGCGTCTGCCACATGGCGCTGTTCACCGACCCCGACGGCAACGACCTCATGCTGCACCACCGCTACGCGCCCTACGGCGACGGCGGTGCGCCGGGGCCGGGCTAGCGCCGGCCGTCGAGCTCGTCGACGAGCCGCAGCAGCTCGAGCGGGCTGAACGGCTTGGTGAGGAACACGTCGGCGCCCGCGTCGGTGGCGCGCATCCTGGCCGAGTCCTCGGCCGACGCCGTCAGCATGACGATCTTCGCGCCGGCCATCGCGGGGACCGCGCGCATCTGCCGGCACGCCTCGATGCCGTCGAGCACCGGCATGTCGATGTCGAGGAAGACGAGCCGCGGGGCCTCGCGCGCCGCCGCCCGCACCGCCTGCTCGCCGTCGGCGGCCTCGTGCATGTCGTACGCCGCGACGCCCTCCAGCGTCGTCACGATGAGCTTGCGGATGAACGGGTCGTCGTCGACGATCAGCACGGCGCGCTGCTGGGTCATCTGATCTCCTCGCGGATGCGCTCGAGCACCGAGTCTGGCAGCGACTCGAACGCCTCGATCACGTCCGGGTCGAAGTGGCTGCCGCTGTCGCGCACGATCGCAACGCGCGCCTGCGCGAGCGACGACGCGCGGCGGTAGGGGCGGTCGGAGGTCAGCGCGTCGAGCGCGTCGGCGACCGCGAACACGCGCGCCGACAGCGGGATCTCCTCGCCGGCGAGGCGGTCGGGATAGCCGCTGCCGTCCCAGCGCTCGTGGTGCCAGCGGATGACGTCGCGCGCAGCGCCGAGGAACTCGATGTCGCGCACGATCTCCGCGCCCCTGACGGGATGCTGTTCGATGATCGTCCGCTCCTCCGGCGTCAGCGGGCCGGGCTTGAAGAGGATCGCGTCGGGCACCGCGACCTTGCCGACGTCGTGCAGGATGAAGCCGAACTCGATCTGCGAGTTCTCGCCCAGCTGCATGCCGGCAGCCGCCGCGATCCTGAGGCCGTAGTCGGCGACGCGCTCGGCGTGCCGTGCGAGGTAGGCGTCGCGCGCCTCGACCGCGCTCGCGAGCGCGCGTACGGTGAGCATGTACGACGCCTCGAGCTGACGCGTGCGGGCGCGCTCCGCCTTGTAGATGTCGCGCACGTCCTCGGCGAAGCGCAGCTGCTGCGCCTGGTCGAGCGACTCCCGCGTTCGCTGGGCGAGCGAGAGCTCGCGCTCGAGCTCCGCGATCCGTGCGCGCAGCTGCTCCTCCGTGGTCACCGCCGTCATGTTGGCCTACCGCCCTCGCCGCCGCCAAGCACGGACCGCAGCGCCTGGACGGCCTGCTCCATGGGGAAGACCGGCATGCCGACCGCTGCGCCCGCCGGCCGCGACTCGCCGTCCGTCGAGAACAGGATGACCGAGCGGCTGCGCCGGCGCCCGCGCAGCGCCGCGCCGCCGAGCACCGCCGGCGCGTCGCCGAGGCTCGCGTGGACCAGCGCCACCTCGAACAGCTCGTCGGCGCCGGCGCGCGCCGCCTCGTCGGCGGTCGTGACCCAGCGATGGTCGATGCCGAGGCTCTCGAGCGTCGGCTGCAGGTCGGGACGCACGCGCTCGGGCGCGAGCACGAGCACGCGCGAGCGCCTGCCCTCCACCGCCGCCTCGAGCACGTCGACGAGCCGCCGCCGGTCGATCGGCTTGCGAACCGCCCACTCGCCCTCGAGCTCGGGCCGGTCGGAGGAGACGGACACGAAGATCACCGGCAGGTCGCGCAGCCGCGGGTCGGCGCGCACCGCCTCGACCACGTCGAAGCCGTCCGTGCCGGGCATGAGGACGTCCAGCGTCATCGCGTCGAAGCGCTCGGCGCGCAGCCGCTCGAGCGCCTCGGCGCCGGAGTGCACCTGCACGGCGTGGACGCCGAGCGGCTGCAGCTGCTCGGCGATGAGCGCCGCCAGCGCGGGCTCGTCGTCGACGACGAGCACCCTGCGCGCCACGAGCCCCGGCGCGTCCGGCACGTCGGCGGCGGTCGCGGGCGCGGCCGGCAGCGTGACGGTGAACGTCGTGCCGCGCCCCGGCTCGCTGGCGACGTCGACACGGCCGTCGTGCAGGTCGACGAGCGACTTGACGATCGCCAGCCCGAGGCCGGTCCCGGGCGTGTCCGAGGTGCCGCGCTGGAAGCGGTCGAAGACGCGCCGCAGCTCCTCCGGCGACATCCCGCGGCCCGTGTCGCTCACGGTGATCCGCGTCGCGTGGCGGTCGCCCTCCAGGCGCACCACGATCGTCCCGTCCTCGCCGGTGTACTGGTGGGCGTTCGTCACGAGGTTCGTGACGACCTGGCGGACCCGCGCGGGGTCCGCGAGCGCCGGCGGGCGCGGCTCGGCGATCTGCACGTCGAGCTGCTGGCGCTTGGCCGCCAGCCGCGGCTGCATGAGCGCCGCGACCTCCTCGACCGTCGGGCGCAGGTCGACGCTGCGGGCGTGGATCTCGAACTGGCCGGCCTCGATGCGCGCGATGTCCAGCAGGTCGTTGACGAGGTCGACGAGCCGGTCCGTCGACTGCCGGACGATCTCGATGAACTCGCGCTGGCGCTCGGTGAGGTTGTCGCTGCTCGTCGCCTGCAGCAGCTCCATGAAGCCCTTGATCGACGTCAGCGGGCTGCGCAGCTCGTGCGACGCCGTCGCGACGAAGTCGCTCTTGGCCTGCTCGAGGCGCGCGCGCTCGGTGATGTCGCGCACGGTCCACACGACGCCGCCCTCGGGGCCCGACAATCGCGCCGCAGTGATCGCCAGCGCGCCGCCGTCGCGGCGCACCGTGACCTCGCCCTCGAGCGCATCTCGCAGCGCCGGCAGCGGGCTGTGCGGTCCGTGGGCGGACGAGCCCGGCCGCAGTCCGCCGGCGAGCTGCGCCGCGCGCGGGTTCATCGTCGTCACGCGGTCCTGCGCGTCGACGATCACGAGGCCGTCGCCGAGGCTCTCGATCGTCGTCGCCAGCCGCTGGCGCTGGCTCTCGACGCGTGCGCTGGCCTGAGCGAGGTCCTCGCCCATCGTGTTGAACGCGCGGCCGAGCGCCTCGAGCTCGGCGGGGCCCGACGGCTGCACGCGGACGCCGAGATCGCCGGCGGCCATCCGCCGCGTCGCGCTGACGAGCTCGTCGAGCGGGCGACGCATCGCGCTGATCAGCAGCGTGAGGAACGCGAGCACGGCGACGAGCGCGAGGCCGGCGCTGACGCCGATCGCCACGATCGCCGTGCGCGAGCGGCCCGTCGTCCTGTCGCGCCCCTCGTCGCGGCGCCGTTCCTGGCGCGCGGCGAGCGCGACGACGGTGCGGCGCACGGCGCGCAGGCTCCCGCGCGCGCGGCTGCGCACGGCATCGGCGGTCGGGCGATCGCGCAGGGCGCGCGCGTCTCGCAGCGCCGGCGCGATGCGGGCCGCGAGCCGCCGGCTGGCGGCGTCGCCGGCGGCCAGCTGGCGCACCTGCATGGCGGCCCGCACGAAGCCCCCCGCCGCGCGCGCGACGACGTTCGCGGCCGCGCGCGAGCGCGGGCGGGCGAGGCTCGCCTCCAGGGCGATCGTCGCGACGAGCAGGTTCGAGCTCTCCACCTGCAGCGAGTACGACGCGGCGAGGTCGTCCTCGTAGCTCTGGCGCGCGTCGATCAGCGCGGCGATCCCGACGGCGCCGATGATCGCGAGCAGGATCGTCAGCCCGAGCAGCGCCGCCCGCAGCGTGCGGGCGATCGAACGTCCGTGTGATGCGGTGGGCGTGCCTATCATCGATGCATGGATCTCGTCGGCGCATGGCTGCGCCAGCTGCTCAGGGCCGGGACGGCCGCCGCGATCGTTCCCGCCGCGATCGTCGCGGCGCTGGTCGTCGCCGTCGTCGGCGCCGGCGGCTTGGGCGGGCTGGGATCGCTGGGCCAGATCTTCACGGGGCCAGAGGTGTCGTCCACGGAGACGGCCACCGTCGACGACCGCGACGTCGCGCCGATCGCGCCGCCGACGCGCCGCCCGGCGCCGCGCCGGCCGGCTCCGGCGCCCGCCCCGCCGGCCACGTCGCCGCCGGCCGCCGCGCCGGCGCCCGCGCCGCCGCCGCCGCCGCGCAGCCGGCCGCCCGCCACCCCGCGGCCCGTGCCGCCGGTGCCACGGCCGCAGCCGCCGATCGTCGTCCCTGCGCCGCCGCCCGAGCAGGTCGAGACGCCGGAGCCGTCGGCGGTCGAGAAGGCGACGCAGGCGCTCGTCGACGGGGTCGACGTGACGCTGGACTCAATCGGAGAGCTCCTGGTGGCGATCATCGAGCGGCTCGCGCGGCTTCTGCCGCCGCCATCGCGCTGACGCGGGCGGCTGCAGGCCGCGACGCTACTGGTCGGGCGGGCCCTGCGGGAGATCGGCCGGGCGGTCGGCGTTACGGTTGGCGCATGGAGTACCGCGAGCAGCGGCCGCCCCCGGCGCTCGCCGCCTGGGTGGACTGCACGTGGGAGCGCTGCGACGCCGGCGGCCCGCCCGTCCGCGTGCTGCCCGACGGCTGCATCGATCTCGTGTGGACGCAGGGCGCGGGCACGTCGGTCGTCGGCGCCAACACGACCGCGTTCCTCGTCGCGCTGGCGCCCGGCACGCACGTCGCCGGCGTGCGCCTGCGGCCCGGAGCCGCTCCGCCGCTGCTCGGCTGCGACGGCGCCGCTCTGCGCGACGCGCGCGTGGCGCTGCACGAGTTGTGGGGCGACGACGGGCGGCGCCTGGCGCAGATGCTCGATGAGAGTGCCGACCGCCGGGCGGCGCTGCTGGCCGCCGTCGCGTCGCGGGCGGCCGCCGCCGCGGCGCCCGATGCGCTCGTGCAGGCCGCCGTGGCGCGGCTCGCCCGCGGCGAGCCGTCGGTGAGCGCGCTTGCCCGCGAGCTGCACGTCAGCGAGCGCCAGCTGCGCCGGCGCGTGGGCGCCGCCGTCGGCTACGGGCCGAAGCGGCTCGGGCGCGTGCTGCGCCTGCGCCGCGCGCTGGGCGCCGCGCGCGGCGGAGCGGCGCTCGCGCGCGCCGCCGCCGACGCCGGCTACGCCGACCAGGCGCACTTCGCCGGCGACTGCCGCGAGCTCGCCGGCGTCCCGCCGTCGGCGCTGCTGCGCTCAGCCTGAACAGACTCCGAGTCGTGCCGACAGGTGCGGCTCATCGGCAGCGAGTTGGTCGCCGAGAGCGGCACCCACGCGCAGCTCGCCACCGGGCCGCCGTTCGCCGCCTACGCGCTCGGCGACGGCAGCTTCCCCGGCGGCGTGCGGCGGGCGCCGCAGACGGGCCGCCCGCGAACGTCGAGATCGCGCTCGTCGCCGACGAGGTCGACGGCGCCCACGAGCGCGCGCTGCAGGCCCGCTGCGCGTCGCTCGCCGCGCCCGCCGACAAGCCGCACGGACAGCGCGTCGCCTGGGTGCGAGACCCGTTCGGCACGCTCGTCGAGCTCGCGACGCCGGTCTAGCTCAGCCGGCGGAGTCCCAGGCGCGCAGCAGCGGCAGCGGGTCGATCGCCTGGCCGCCCTGATGCCAGCCCGGGGCGGTCCAGAGCTCGAAGTGCAGGTGGCAGGCGCTCGCCCTGCCGGTCTGCCCGACCTCGCCGAGCGGCTGCCCGGCGAGCACCCGCTGTCCCGGCGCGACCGTTCCCGCCGCGCGCAGGTGCATGTAGGCCTGGCTCGTGCCGTCGTCGGCCCTGATGACGACGTAGTTGCCCGCCCGCGACTGGGAGCTGACGTGCGTGACCTCGCCGGCCAGCGCCGCGACGAGCGGCGTGCCGCAGGCCGCCAGCACGTCCTGGCCGCCGTGGTCGCGTGCGCCGCCGAAGCGGTTGGTCGCGGTGCCGTAGCTGTGCGGCCCGCGGACGGGGAACACGCCGCCCGCCGCCGTCAGCAGCGGCGCGATCGGCTGCGTCAGCGCCGGCGGCAGGATCTGGATCCGCGGCCCGACCGCGGTGGCGCTGGCGGCGACGACGCGAAGGCGGCCGCTGCGTGCCGATTCCGGGACCGTGACGACGACGCGGTGGCGGCTGGCCGCCTGCGGCTGCGCGCGGCGGTCGTCGCGAGGCCCGCGCGCGCCCAGGAAGATCACGGCCCTGGTTCGGGACAGGTTCCTGCCGGTGAGGCGCAGCTCAGCGCCGCGCGGGCACCTGGAGCGCTCGCCGGTGCCGCAGCGCACGGCGTCGACCTCCGGGCCGCCGTAGACGGCGCCGCCGCTGTGGCCGGGGGTCACCGCGAACGCCGGGGCGCTCGCGGCCAGCACGGCGAGCGCCGCGCCGGCGCCGGCGCGGCGAAGGGTTCGGTGGAGTGCGCGGGCGATCGTCCGGTCCATAACCGTCGTGCGCGCCTACGAGGTGAGCTGACGGGCTCGCGCTGAACGGCTGCGCTACGGCTCTCACAGGAGCCGACTCGCCCCAACGACTGGGTCCCCCGCTCCCGCCGGCACTGGTCCGGTGGGATTCGGCACATCGACGGCGCGCAGCATAACGCGTCGCCCGGCGTACGGGCGGCCGCGGTGCGGCCGGGCGCGTCGCCGCTCGTCAGCCGCCGGCGCCCTGCGCGATCCGCAGCGCCAGGCGACCGTGCAGCGCCGCGGTGTCGGCGGCGCTGCGCGGGCCGCGGGGGTCGAACCACTCCGCCACGAGGACCACCATGTTGAGGATCGCCATGCTCGCCGCCTCGACGGCGTCCGGGCTGCCGAGCTCGACGAACGAGAAACGCCCGCGCTCCTCGCCCTCGCGCAGGACGTCGGCGAACAGCGCGCGGACGCGGCGGCGGCGGCGCACGACGCTCTCGCGCTCGCCCGGCGGCAGGTAGATGTAGTCGCGGTTGGCGACGCGCGTCTCGCGCGGGCGCGCGATGTGGAAGGCGGTGAACGCGGACGCCAGCGCCTCGAGCTGCGCGCCGGGATCGTCGCCGCCGGCGCGCAGCGTCTCGCTGAGCACGGCGTCGGCCTCGTCGTGGACGCGGTCGACGATCGCGAACAGCAGCGCCTCCTTGGATTCGAAGTGGTTGTACATCGCGCCCGGTGCCAGCCCGCAGGCATCGGCCAGCTCGCGCACGGTCGTGCCCGTGTAGCCGCGCGCGCTGAAGAGCTCGAGGCCGGCCTCGAGGATGCGCTCGCGCGTGTCCCGCGCTGAGCGGGCGTTCACTACCACGGGTGTCATCCTAAGCCGTTCCTGCGCACGAGGTGTTGCCTACCGGTGAACGATCGTTCATACTCACGCCGGATGGACCTCGAGCTGTCCGACGACCACGAGCTGCTGCGCCGCACCGTCCGCGACTTCGCCGAGGGCGAGGTGGCGCCGGTGGCCGAGGAGCTCGACCGCGCGAAGGCGGTGCCCTACGACATCATCGCCAAGCTCGGCGCGCTCAACCTCATGGGGATCCCGTTCCCCGAGGAGTACGGCGGCGCCGGCGCCGACACGCTCGCCTACGCGCTCGCCGTCGAGGAGCTCGCGCGCGTGGACTCGTCGGTCGCGATCACGCTGTGCGCGCACACCTCGCTCGGCACGCAGCCGATCCACCTCTTCGGCACCGAGCAGCAGCGCCGCGACTGGATGCCGCGGCTGTGCAGCGGCGAGATCCTCGGCGCGTTCGGGCTCACCGAGGCCGAGGCGGGCTCCGACGCCGCCAACACGCGGACGCGGGCGCGCCGGCAGGACGGCGAGTGGGTCATCGACGGCGCCAAGCAGTTCATCACGAACGCCGGCACCGACATCTCCGGCGTCGTGACGATCACCGCGCTGACCGGCGAGGGCGAGATCTCGAACCTGCTCGTCCCCAACGGCACGCCCGGCTACGAGCAGGGCGAGCCCTACCGCAAGATGGGCTGGCACGCGTCCGACACGCGGCCGCTGACGTTCGACGGCTGCCGCGTTCCGGAGGGCAACCTGCTCGGCATGCGGGGCGCCGGGCTCAGGCAGTTCCTGCACGTGCTCGCGATCGGCCGCATCGGCGTCGCCGCGATGGGCGTCGGCCTCGCGCAGGGCGCCTTCGACCAGGCGCTCGCCTATGCCAGGCAGCGTCAGGCGTTCGGCAGGCCGATCTCGAAGTTCCAGGCGATCCAGATCAAGCTCGCCGACATGGCGACCGAGATCGAGGCCGCGCGGCTGCTCGTGCTGCGCGCGGCGCTGCTGAAGGACGCCGGCCGCGACTTCGGCCTCGCCGCCGCGCAGGCGAAGCTCAAGACCGGCCGCCTGGCGGTGCGCTGCGCCGACGAGGCCGTCCAGATCCACGGCGGCTACGGCTACATCGAGGAGTACCCGGTCTGCCGCATGTACCGCGACGCGAAGATCCTCACGATCGGCGAGGGCACCGACGAGGTGCAGCAGATGGTGATCGCGCGCGCCCTGGGGGCGTAGGTGCTCCCGTCGTCGGTCGACATCCGGGAGGTCGGGCCGCGCGACGGCTTCCAGAGCGAGCCAGAGACGATCGCGACGGCCGACAAGGTGGCGCTCATCGGCATGCTCGCGCGCACGGGCGTGCGGCGGATCGAGATCACGAGCTTCGTGCGCCCCGACGTCCTGCCGCAGCTCGCCGACGCGCGCGAGGTCGTCACGGCGATCGACGTCCCCGCCGGGGTCGCGCGCAGCGTGCTCGTGCCGAACATGCGCGGCCTCGAGAGCGCGCTCGCGCTGCGCGACCGATTCGAGCAGATCGGCGTGTTCCTGTCGGCGAGCGAGACGCACAACCGCCGCAACGTCAACCGCACGGTCGACGAGTCCCTGCGCGAGCTGGCCGCGGTCATGCGGCGCGCGCGCGACGACGACCTGCGCGTCGAGGCGATCGTCTCGACGAGCTTCGGCTGCCCCTACGAGGGCCGCGTCCCGCGGGCCCGCGTGCTCTCGATCGCGCGCCGGCTCGCCGACCACGGCGCGCACGAGATCACGTTCGGCGACACGACCGGGATGGCGAACCCCGTCGCGGTGCGCGAGCACTTCGCCGAAGCGGCCGGCGCGCTGCCCGCCGGCGTGCAGCTCACCGCGCACTTCCACAACACGCGCGGCCAGGGGCTCGCGAACGTGCTCGCCGCGCTGCAGGCCGGCTGCACGTCGTACGAGTCGAGCTTCGGCGAGCTCGGCGGCTGCCCCGTCCCGCCCGGCGCGACCGGCAACATCGCCACCGAGGACCTCGTGTCGATGCTGCACGAGATGGGGATCGCCACCGGCATCGACCTGCACGCGCTGATCGACGCCGCGGCGGCGGCGCAGGCGGTGCTCGGCCGCCCGCTCGGGTCGCACACGCTCGTCGCCGGGCCCGTCGACTGGAAGAGCGGGCGCTGATGTTTCACTCCGTCCTGGTCGCCAACCGGGGCGAGATCGCGGTCCGGATCATGCGGACGCTCGGGCGGCTGGGGATCCGCGCGATCGCGGTCTTCTCGGAGGCCGACGCCGGCGCGCCGCACGTGCGCCTCGCCGACGAGGCGATCCTGCTCGGCCCGGCGCCCGCCGCGCAGTCCTACCTCGACGTGGAGCGGATCGCCGCCGCGGTGCAGCGCAGCGGGGCGCAGGCCGTCCATCCCGGCTACGGCTTCCTCGCGGAGAGCGCGCACGCCGCCCATGCCATCCCGGCGACCTGGATCGGCCCGCCGGCATCGGCGCTGGAGCTGCTCGGCGACAAGGTCGCCGCCAAGCGGCTCGCCGCGCGCGCCGGCGTGCCGGTGGTGCCCGGCATCGAGCGGCCCGGCCTCGGCGACGACGAGATCCTCGCGTGGGCGCGCGACGAGCCCGGGGCCCTGCCGCTCATGGTCAAGGCGGCGGCCGGCGGAGGCGGGCGCGGGATGCGCGTCGTCCGGTCGCTCGACGAGCTGCCCGGCGCGCTGCGGGCAGCGCGCCGCGAGGCGCGGGCGGCCTTCGGCGACGACGCCGTCCTCGCCGAGCGCCACGTCGAGCCCGCGCGCCACGTCGAGATCCAGTTCCTCACCGACGCCCACGGCGCCGCCGTCCATCTCGGCGAGCGCGAGTGCAGCCTGCAGCGCCGCCATCAGAAGCTCGTCGAGGAGTGCCCGTCGCCGGTCGTCTCCGCGGCGGCCCGCACCCGCATGGGGCAGGCCGCGATCGCACTCGCGCGCGCCGCCGGCTACGTCGGCGCCGGCACCTGCGAGTTCCTCGTGCCCGCCGGCGACCTGCAGAGCTTCATGTTCCTCGAGGTCAACGCGCGGCTGCAGGTCGAGCATCCGGTCACCGAGCTCGTCTACGGGCTCGACCTCGTCGAGGCGCAGCTGCGGATCGCCGCGGGCGAGCCGCTGTGGCTCGCCCAGGACGACGTCGTCGCGCGCGGGCACGCGATCGAGGCGCGCATCTGCGCCGAGGAGCCCGAGCGCGACTTCCTGCCGGGCAGCGGTCGGATCGTCGCCCTGCGCGAGCCGTCCGGCCCGGGAATCCGCGTCGACAGCGGCGTGCGCGAGGGCAGCGAGGTCACGACGCACTACGACTCGCTGCTGGCGAAGGTCGTCGCGCACGCGCCCGACCGCGACGCCGCGCTGCGCCGGCTGGACGGCGCGCTGGCGGCGACCGTGGTCCTCGGGCCGCCGGTGAACACGTCGTTCCTGCGACGGCTGCTGGCCGACGACGCGGTCCGCGCGGGCGAGCTCGACACCGGCCTCGTCGGCCGCCTGCCGGCGGGCGCGCCCGCCGGCGGCGAGGACGAGCACGCCGCGATCGCGGCCGTCCTCGCGCGCAGGCTCGAGGACGTCGCGGGCAACGACCCGTGGGAGCGGCTGCGCGGCTGGCGGATCGACGGCACGGCCCCCGAGCGCTGGCGGATGGCACCCGAGCGCGGCGGCGAGCCGGTCGAGGTCGCCGTCGACGGCGACGCCGTCCGCGTCGGGGGCGGACGCGGGCGGGTCGCGACCGCCGAGCCCGACGCCGGCGGGCTGGCCGTCACGATCGACGGCGTCCGACGCCTGTGGAGCTGTGCCCGCGACGGCGACCTCGTCCGCGTCGGGCTCGACGGGCGCGCGTGGGCGTTTCGCGACGCGCCGCGGTCGCGGCGGGCCGACGCGCGCCACGACGGCGCCGCGCTCGAGGCCCCGATGCCCGCAAGCGTGCTCGACGTGCGCGTCCGCGCCGGCGACAGCGTGCGCGCGGGGGACGTCCTCGTCGTCCTGGAGTCGATGAAGATGGAGCTCGAGGTCGTCGCGCCCGAGGCGGGGACCGTCGAGCGGCTGGCGGTCGCCGAGGGCGACCGCGTGAGCGGCGGCCAGGTGCTGGTCGCGATCGGCGGGCAGGCGCGGTGAGCGTCGTCCTGCGCAGCGCCGCCGACCCGCACGGCGACGCCTTCGCCGCAAACGACGCCGCGCATCGCGCGCTCGTCGACGACCTGCGCGAGCGCCTCGCGGAGGCCCGCGCCGGTGGCGGCCCGCGCGCCGCCGAGCGCCACGTGGCGCGCGGCAAGCTGCTGCCGCGCGAGCGCGTCGACCGGCTGCTGGACCGGGGCTCGCCGTTCCTCGAGCTCTCGCCGCTGGCCGCGCACGGCCTCTACGACGGCCAGGCGCCCGGCGCCGGGATCATCACCGGCATCGGCCGGGTCTGCGGCCGCGAGGTCGTCGTCGTCGCCAACGACGCGACGGTCAAGGGCGGCACGTACTTCCCGATGACCGTCAAGAAGCACCTGCGCGCCCAGGAGATCGCGCTGAGCAACCGGCTGCCGTGCGTGCTCCTCGTCGACTCCGGCGGCGCCTACCTGCCGCTGCAGGACGAGCTCTTCCCCGACCGCGAGCACTTCGGGCGCATCTTCTTCAACCAGGCGCGCATGTCGGCGGCCGGCATCGCCCAGATCGCCGCGGTGATGGGCTCCTGCACGGCGGGCGGCGCGTACGTCCCGGCGATGAGCGACGAGACCGTCATCGTCCGCGGGCAGGGGACGATCTTCCTCGGCGGCCCGCCGCTCGTGAAGGCCGCGACCGGCGAGGACGTCACGGCGGAGGAGCTCGGCGGGGCAGACCTGCACAGCCGCCGCTCCGGCGTGACCGACCACCTCGCCGCCGACGACGCCGAGGCGCTGGAGTTCGTGCGGTCGATCGTCGCGACGCTCGGCCCGAGGACGCCGGCGCCGTGGGAGCGCGCCATGCCGGCCGAGCCCGACGCCGACCCGGCGGAGTTGTACGGCGCGGTGCCGGTCGACCCGCGCGCCGCCTACGACGCGCGCGAGATCGTCGCCCGCATCGTCGACGGCTCGCGTTTGCACGAGTTCAAGGCGCTGTACGGGACGACGATCGTCTGCGGCTTCGCCCGCGTCCACGGCCACCCCGTCGGGATCCTCGCCAACAACGGCGTCCTGCTGTCGGCGAGCGCGCTGAAGGCGACGCACTTCGTGCAGCTGTGCGACCAGCGCGGGATCCCGCTGCTGTTCCTGCAGAACGTCACGGGCTTCATGGTCGGCCGCGAGGCCGAGGCCGGTGGCATCGCCCGCGACGGCGCGAAGATGGTCGCCGCCGTCTCCTGCGCGCGGGTGCCGAAGCTCACGGTCATCGTCGGCGGTTCCTATGGCGCCGGCAACTACGGCATGTGCGGGCGCGCGTACGACCCGCGCTTTCTGTGGATGTGGCCGAACGCGCGCATCTCCGTCATGGGCGGCGAGCAGGCCGCCACCGTGCTCGCCGCCGTGGCCTCGGGGCGCGCCCCGGCCGACGTCGAGGCGCTGCGCGAGCGCACCCTCGCGCAGTACGAGACCCAGGGCCACCCGCTCTACGCGACCGCCCGGCTCTGGGACGACGGCGTCATCGACCCGATGGCGACGCGCGACGTCGTCGGCCTGGCGCTGTCGGCGTGCGCGAACGCGCCGCTCGAGCCGCCGCAGCGCCCGGTGCTGCGCATGTAGGCGCCGGAAAGCCGGATACCCGGCGCGGGGGGTGGGTATCGCATCACCATGGCCGACGATCGTCAGCAGGAGACCGAGCGGCGGCCGGTTCGCTCGGAGGACCCGTCGCTCTCGCCCCGCGCCAACGAGCTGCTGACGCGGGAGGTGCAGCAGGCGGTCGGCGCCAAGGAGGTCGAGGTCCCCAGGGACGCTCCCCGCCACAGCCGCGACAAGCACGGCACGCATTCGACGATCGGCGCCACGCTGGCAGCGAACCGGCCGGTCATCGCGATCACGTTCCTCACGGCGGTCGTCCTCGGCGGCATCATCGCGATGGTCACGGGCCAGTACTGGACCGTCATCCTGGCCGCCGCGCTGCATGCCATCGGCACGCTCGTCGTCGCCGCAGCCGCGATCCAGCTCACGACGGAGATCGAGCACGTCGATCCGACCGTCGCCGCCCGGCTGGAGGAGGAGGGCGTCGCCGATCCCGACAGGGTGCTGAGCGAGCTCGTCGAGGACTACGCCGGCGCGCGCCAGGCGCGCGGCGTCTCCGAGGTCGTCTCCGGCGGCAACAACGAGCGCACCGTCGCGGCGGAGGACGACAGCGCGGGGTCGGCCGTCGAGCAGCGCACCGCCATCACGCCCTCCAGCGGCGGCTCGCCGGCCGGCGGCCGCGATTCGGCGGTCGCCGCCCTGGAGTGGTGGATCGTGGGCGCGATGGCCGTCCTGAGCGTCGCCCTGGCGGCGTTCATGGGCAGCGACATGTGGGCGCTGCCGGCGATCGTCGTCCCGCTGTGCGCCGGCTGGGTCGGCCTGCAGTACTGGCTGGCGCGCGGGCGCGGCCAGTCCGATCGTGACGCCGGCGACGACGAGGGCGCGACGAAGCGGCTCATGCCGATCAGCGTCTTCATCGTGGTGGCCGTCGTCTGGTTCATGGTCGTGCTGGGCTTCATCGCCGACCTGCTGTAGCGCTCAGCCGGCGCCGGGCGCGACGAGGACCTCGTCCAGCCACGCCCGCACCGCGCGGGCGACCGCGCCCGGATCGGACTTCAGCGCGTGATCGCCGCGCACGACGACGACCGACCGCGTGGCGCTGGGCTCGGGGACGCCGAAGCGGTCGCCCGCACCCTGCACGACGAGCACGGGCACGCCGGCGCCGTCGAGCTCGTGCTGGCGGCTTGCGCCCGACGGCGCCACGAGCGGGAACGCCAGGCAGAGCACGCCGATCGCGCCCGTGGCGACCGCGGTGCGGCAGGCGACGCGCGCACCCGAGGAGCGCCCGCCCGTGAGGATCGGCAGGCCGGCGAGCGGGCCGGCCGAGAGATGCTCGACGATCGCCGCCCAGGCCGCGTCGAGCGCCGGCGCGCGCGGCGGCGAGCGCCGGCCCGCGACGCGGTAGGGCTGCTCGACGAGCGCGACGCCGACGCCGGCGTCGTGTGCGGCGCGCGTCGCCGCGACGAGGTCGCGGGCGGCCACGCTGCCGCCGGCGCCGTGCCCGAGCACGAGCGCCGCCCGCGGGGCGTCGACCCCGTGCAGATGGACGCGCGCCGTCCCCTGCGGCGTGACGAGCTCGATCACGTCCACGGCGGCGTTCGCGCCGGGGACCCCGCCGGCGTCAGCGCGAGTCGCAGCGCAGCGCGTACGGCGCCATGTCGACGGCCGCCTGCGGGCACTCCTCGCAACGCATCTCCAGCCAGCGCACGATCGTGGCCGCCTCGTCGGGCGTGATCTCCGCGCCGTGCAGCGCCACCTCGAGGTAGCGGTCGCAGACGGTCACCGACGGCCGACCCAGGCGCGCCGACAGCGGGCCTGGCTCGCGCTCGACGACGAGCCGCGCGTCGAGCGCCTCCAGCTCGTCCTCTCGCTCCTCCCAGCCGGAGGCATCGTCGACGCAGGCGACGACCAGCGGGTGAAAGCCGCGCAGCCCGCGCAGCGACGGGATGCCGCGGAGGTTCTCGATCGTTCGCACGGACGCCATCCTCCCGCATCGACGCATCGTCGCGCGTCGGAAACTACGCTGCGGGCGATGGCCTACACCGCCGCCGAGGGACGCCAGCAGCTGCTCGACGCCCTCGCGAGCGCGACCGAGCAGCTCGGCGCGGCGGTGACCGCGCTCGGCGAGGCCTACGAGCAGCTCGACGAGCACAGCGGCGACGTGCTCGAGCGCCGGCTGTTCCGCCCGGCGCAGCTCGCCTACGGCCGCGCCAGGCGTGCGCACGGCGCGTTCGCCGCGCGCCACGGCGCGAGCGGCCGCACGTTCACGGTCGCGCCGCCGGGCCTGCCGTCGGCGGGTGCGAGGGGCTTCGTCGAGCAGGCGGTCGAGGCGATCCGCTCGGCGGACGCCACGCTCGCCGAGCTGCAGGATTCGATGCTGCCCGTCGAGGTCGGCGACGCGCAGCTGCGCGCCGAGCTCGCCGAGCTGCGCGGCCTGCTCGACGAGCTTCCGCGGCACGCGCGCGAGCTGCTGCGAAGCGTCGGCCGCTGAGGCCGCGGATGGACGTCGACCGGCGGGTGCTGTTCTTCGGCGAGGCGGCCGCGGGCGACGGCGCGCATCCGGGCTGGCGGGCTACCGGGCGCTTGCGGCGCTCGTCGTCGCGGGCGGCTGGCTGGACTGCCTGGCGGCGTTGCGCGTGCGCGCGGGCTAGTCCGGCAGCGCCGCGAGCAGGCGCTCGAGGTCGGACTCGTCGTTCCACGCGCCGACGGAGGCGCGCAGCAGGCCTGTGCCGGGGAGGTCGCGGATCACGACACCGGCGTCCGCCATCACGGCGCGCGCGGCGACCGGGTCGGGGTCGTGCCAGGCGACGAGCGTCGTGCGGTCGCGCCGCTCGACCTCGCGCCCGCGCTCGGCGAGCGCGTCGGCGAGCGCCCCGGCGAGCGAGGCCGCGCGCTCGCAGACGGCGTCCCAGCCGAACTCCTCGAGCACCTCGAGCGCGGCGACGGCGGCGCTCGTGGCCTCCGGGCTCAGCGCCGACGCGTCGTGGCGTGCGGCGGCGGGATGCGGCACGGCCGCCAGGCCGGCGGCCGGGTCGGCGAGGTTGAGGTACGTCGGCCCGATCGCGAGCAGCCGCTCGCTCCATTCGGGGGAGACCCACAGCATGCCCGTGCCGACCGGGCCGCAGAGCCACTTCTGGCCCGAGCCGGCGTAGAACGCGCAGCCGAGCTCGGCGACGTCGACGGGCACGGCGCCGACGCCCTGCGCGCCGTCGACGAGCACCGGGACCTCGAGGTCCGCGAGGTCGCGCGCCGCGCGGCCGCTGATCCAGCTGACGTGCGAGCACGCCACGAGCCGCGTCTCCGTCGTGACGGCGTCGGCGAGCTCGTCGAACGGGGCCGTCCGCACCTCGATCCCGCGCTGCGCGCGAGCGGCGCTGAGTGGGCCCAGCAGGCCGGGGTGCTCCTCGTCGGTGGTCAGCACGTCGTCGCGCGGGCGGAGGTCGAGGCCGGCGAGCACGCGTACGATGCCCTCGCTCGTGCAGGTCGTCAGCGCGACGTCGTCGGTCTCGGCATGCAGGAGCGCCGCGTAGGCCGCGCGCAGCCGCGCGCGCAGGGCGAGCATCGTCTCGAAGTAGGTCGCGGCGCGACCGTCGGCCGCGCCCTGCTCGAGCAGCTCGGAAGCCGCGTCCGCCGCCGCCGCGGGCAGTGGCCCGCAGCTGCCGGCGTTGAGGTAGGCGCGGCGCTGCAGCACGGGGAACGCGGCGCGCAGCGCGGCGGCATCCATGCTGCGGAGGCTACCCACACCGGCCCCGCGGGCTTCGCGGGGCCGGTGTGGAGCCGGCGGGCGTCAGCGCCCGCAGACCGGCCAGTGGCCGGGGCCTCCCGTGCGGAGGAGGATCGCCGCGCGGCGGTCCTGCTCGGTCTCCGACGCTGCCGCCGGGTCGCCCTTGCCGCCGACCGACCGCCAGGTCGAGTAGGAGAACTGGTACTTGCCGCGGTAGGTGCCGCCGGCCGAGATGGCGCGCGGGTTGCCGCCGGACTCGCAGCGCGCGATCGCCGCGAGCTGCGGTGGGATCGCGACGTTCGGGGCGCCGCCGTGCAGCTTGCGCTCCAGGCGGCGGCGCAGGTGGCGGATGTCCTTGCGCAGCTCGCGCGTCCTGACGCGCAGCCGCTGCGGCTGGAGCTTCAGGACCCTGCCGCGGAGCGCGCGGCGCTCGCGCAGCGACAGCGGGTCGCCCTGGAGGCGGTGGTAGCGGCGTGCGAAGTAGACGTGCTTGTTCGCCAGCAGCGCCATGGCGGCGCTGTGCATGTCGCCCGGCAGCGGGACGGCGAGCCCGGGCACGGGTGCCGGGGTGCTGCGCTGCTGTGCGGGGGCGGACGACGTGATCGTGAGGGGCACCGCGGCAGCGCTCATCGCGCAGACGGCGCCCAGGCTTCTGGAGCGCATTCGTTCGTTGTCCTTCCGGTCGGCCCAAAGGCGACACGCGGCGAGCGCGCGGCGCGGCGGCCGTTCGTTTGCGGCGCGGGCGCAGCGCACGAGGCGCCGGGTCACACCCGCGGAAGGCGAAACCCTAGCAAGGCACCGGAACGGGTGTTCGCTTCGGGCCCGAACCGGCGGGCGCGCGGGGCGCCCGCCGGCGCCTGCGCTACGGCGTGAGCACGACCTTCACGCACTCGTCCTGCTTGTTCTTGAACGTCTCGTAGCCCGTCGGCGCGTCGTCGAGCGACATGCGGTGGGTGACGATGAAGCTCGGGTCGATGTCGCCGTTCTCGATGCGCTGCAGCAGCGGACGCAGGTAGCGATGGACGTGGCACTGACCGGTCCTGATCGTCAGAGCCCTGTTCATCACCGCGCCGATCGGGAACTTGTCGACGAAGCCGCCGTAGACCCCCATGATCGAGACGGTCCCGCCGTTGCGGCAGTTGAGGATCGCCTCCCGCAGCGCGTACGGGCGCTCGGTCTCCATCCGCGTCGCCTGCTTGACGCGGTCGTAGGCGTACATCGCCGGCTGGTGGTGGTGGGCCTCCAGGCCGACGCTGTCGATGCAGTGGTCGGGGCCGCGGCCGCCGGTCATCTCGCGCAGCGCCTCGCGGACGGAGGTCTGCTCGTAGTCGATCGTCTCCGCACCGGCCTTCTCGCGAGCCATCCGCAGCCGGTACTCGAAGCGGTCGATCGCGATGACGCGCTCGGCGCCCAGCAGGTACGCGCTGGCGATCGCGAACTGGCCGACAGGCCCGCAGCCCCACACCGCGACGACGTCGCCCGGCTTGATGTCGCACAGCTCGGCGCCCATGTAGCCCGTCGGCAGCACGTCGGAGAGGAACAGCACCTGCTCGTCGGAGAGGTCGCTCTCGATCTTGATCGGCCCCACGTCGGCGAACGGCACGCGCGCGTACTCGGCCTGGCCGCCGGCGTAGCCGCCGGTGATGTGCGAGTAGCCGAAGATCCCGGCCGTCGAGTCGCCCCAGAGCTTTTCGGCCATCGACGCGTTGGGGTTGGAGTTCTCGCACAGCGACCACAGCTCGCGGCTGCAGGCGTTGCAGGCCCCACAGGCGATCGGGAACGGCACGACGACGCGGTCGCCGACGGCGAGGTTGCCGACGTCGCTGCCGGTCTCGACGACCTCGCCCATGAACTCGTGGCCGAGGATGTCGCCCTTGCGCATCGCCGGCACGTAGCCGTCGTAGAGGTGCAGGTCCGAGCCGCAGATCGCCGTCGACGAGATCTTCACGATCGCGTCCCGGGAGTTGAGGATCTTGGGGTCGGGGACGTTCTCGACCTGGACCTTGTTGCGGCCCGACCAGACGGTCGCCCTCATGAGGCACCTTCCGCGCCGACCTCGGCGAGCTGCTCCTCGGCGAGCGGCTTGGCCGGGCGCTGCTTGACGACGCGCCTGCCGAGCGCGCCCTCGGGCGTCGCGTCGGAGCGCACGACCTCGCCGGTCTCGGCGATCTGCTTGAAGCGGCGCATGTCGTCCTTTACCTGGATCGCCGGCTCCTCGCCGAAGAGCTTGGCGAGCATCGAGCCGATCGCGCCGCCCGGCAGCTCGTAGCGCATCTCGAGGTGCACCTCGGTGCCCTGGTCGCCGGGCGCCGGGACGAACCTGACAGTGCCCGACGTGTGCACCTTCGCGCCCTCCAGCGACCGCCACGCGATGCGCTCGCCGGGGACGTCCTCGGTCGTCTCGGCCTCCCAGGAGACCGTCATCCCCATCGGGCCGTGCGCGGTCCAGTGCGAGCGCCCGTCGTCGCCGGCGCGGACCTCGTCGAGGTGCGCCATGAAGCGCGGCAGCCCCTCGAAGTCGCGCCACAGCGCGTAGAGGTCGTTGCGGTCGCGGTTGACGGTGATCGCCGCCCTGAGGTGGATCGGCGCCTCCGGCTGCTGCTCGGGCTGCTGCTCCTGCGCGCCGTCGGTCCCGCGCGAGAGCCGCACGCCGTCGAGCACGTCGGCCGCGAACGCGCCCGCCACGGCGCCCGCCGCGGCCAGCGTCCGGTTCGGCCTGTCGCTGCGGCCGCGCAGGGCGAGACCCAGCAGCGCGAGGTCGAGCGTGTCGCCGGCCACGCGCGCCCACACCCAGCCCTTCGGCCGGCGCGTGCTGAAGATCCCGACGCCGGCCGCGATCTCGCGGGCGCCGACGATGCGCATCCACATCCGGGTCGTGGCGTCGTCGCGGACGCCGATGAGGCGGTTGACACGGCCCGGCGCCGCGATCTGCGGCAGGCCGAGCGTGAGGCTGAAGACGCCCAGCCCGCGCGCGAGCGGGTCGGCGGGCGCGGCGCTGCCGCTCTTGCCGACGCTCATCTGACGTTCACCGCCGCAGGGCCTGCCTCGCCGTCGTGGACCGAGAGCCGCTCGCGCTCGACGCCGTCGGTGGCGAGGACCGCGAGGCTGCGGTCGCATAGCTCGTTCATCGCCATGGGCGACTCCTTCCTCTGAGGGATGTCCTCTCGAGGTTCGCCGGATCGGCGGATCGCAAACGTCTTTGACGCGCCGGGATTCGCCGGGTCGCCTCTAGCATGCGTCCGGTGAACGTCACGCTGCCCGACGGAAGGGAGCTCGAGCTCGAGGACGGCGCGACGGGCGCCGACGCGGCGGCTGCCATCGGCGCAGGGCTGGCGCGCGCGGCGCTGGCCGTGCGTCAGGACGGCGAGGTGCGCGACCTCGCGCGGCCGCTGCGGCCCGGTGAGCCGCTGGAGATCCTGACGCCGAAGAGCGACGGCGCGCTGGAGGTCATCCGCCACGACGCCGCGCACGTGCTCGCGACGGCGGTCATGGAGCTCTATCCGGGCGTGAAGATCTCGATCGGGCCGCCGATCGAGAACGGCTTCTACTACGACTTCGAGTTCCCGCCCGGCGTGACGGTCTCCGACGCGGACTTCGAGCGCATCGAGCAGCGGATGCGCGAGCACATCGACGCCGACGAGCCGTTCGTCCGCGAGGACGTCAGCGTGCAGGAGGCGCTCGAGCGCTTCCGCGCCGAGGGCCAGGACTACAAGGTCGAGCTCATCGAGGACCTCGTGCGAAACGAGGGCGTCGAGACCGTGAGCCTCTACACGAACGGTCCGTTCACGGACCTGTGCCGCGGTCCGCACGCGCCCTCGACGAAGCGCATCAAGGCCTTCAAGCTGCAGTCCGTCGCCGGCGCGTACTGGCGCGGCGACGCCCGCCGCCAGCAGCTCACCCGCATCTACGGGACGGCGTTCTTCTCCAGGGAGCAGCTCGCCGAGCATCTCGAGCGCCTCGAGCAGGCGCGCGCCCGCGATCACCGCAGGCTCGGCAGGGAGCTCGGCCTGTTCCTCTTCAGCGAGCTGTCACCGGGGTCGCCGTTCTGGCAGCCGCCCGGGATGGCGATCTGGAACGAGCTGTCACGCCTCTGGCGCGAGGAGAACCGCCGCCGCGGGTACCGCGAGGTCAAGACGCCGATCCTCTACGACGTCGACCTGTTCAAGCAGTCCGGTCACTGGGACACGTACCGCGAGAACATGTACTTCACTGACGTCGAGGACCGGCCGATGGGCCTCAAGCCGATGAACTGCCCGGCGCACATCCAGCTGTTCTCCTCCGAGCGGCGCTCCTACCGCGAGCTGCCGATCAGATATTCCGAGCAGGGCCTGGTGCATCGCCACGAGCCCAGCGGCACGCTGCACGGGCTCATGCGCGTGCGCCACATCACGCAGGACGACGCCCACATCTTCTGCACCGAGGAGCAGATCCGCGACGAGGTCGTCGGCTGCCTGGAGTTCGGCTTCTTCCTGTACGACCTGTTCGGCTTCGAGCCGCGGCTGGAGCTGTCGACGCGGCCCGAGAAGCGCATCGGCGCCGACGAGATGTGGGACCGCGCGGAGGCGGCGCTGCAGGACGCGCTCGACGCGCGCGGGCTGTCCTACGAGGTCAACGAGGGCGACGGCGCGTTCTACGGCCCGAAGATCGACCTGCACATGACCGACTCGATCGGGCGCTCGTGGCAGCTGGGGACCGTGCAGCTGGACCACTCGATGCCCGAGCGCTTCGACCTCGCCTACACCGCCGCCGACGACGCCGAGCGCCGCCCGGTGATGATCCACCGCGCGCTGCTGGGCTCGTTCGAGCGCTTCATCGGCATCCTCGTCGAGCACTACGCCGGCGAGTTCCCGGTGTGGCTGGCGCCGGTGCAGGCGGTCGTGCTGCCGATCGCCGACCGCCACGCGGAGGCCGCGGCCGGCGTCCTCGACGCGCTGTCGCAGGCGGGCCTGCGCGCCGAGCTCGACGAGCGCACGGAGTCGGTGGGCCGCAAGATCCGCGACGCCGAGCTGCGCAAGATCCCATACATGCTCGTCGTCGGCGACCGCGAGGCGCAGGACGGCACCGTCGCGGTCCGCCGCCACCGCCGGGGCGACACGGGCGCGCGCCCCGTCGGCGAGCTCGTCGCCGAGCTCGCCGCCGAAAGCCTGCACCGCAGCGGCTGATCCTCGTATACTTGCCGCGTTGACCGACTCGCAGATCCTCACGCCGCACTCGCCCTCCGCTTGACGCGCGGGACGAACAGCTAGTGCCGGTTCCCCGCAGGTTCGATCGGCGCCCGCCCGAGCGGGACACGACGCGGACGAACGAACGGATCCGGGTGCCCGAGGTCCGGCTCATCGACGAGCGCGGCGAGCAGGTCGGCGTCATGCGCACGAGCGAGGCGCTGCGCTACGCCCAGGAGCGCGATCTCGACCTCGTCGAGGTCGCCCCCGACGCGCGCCCGCCGGTCTGCCGCGTGCTCGACTACTCCAAGTACAAGTACGAGCAGGCGCAGAAGCAGAAGCAGGCCCGCAAGCACCAGCAGCAGATCACGATCCGCGAGATCAAGTTCCGCCCGAAGATCGCCGAGAACGACTACCTCACGAAGAAGGGCCACGTCGAGCGCTTCCTGCGCCACAAGGACAAGGTCAAGGTCACGATCATGTTCCGCGGCCGCGAGGTCACCCACCCCGAGCGCGGCGTCATGATCCTCGACCGGCTCGCCGAGGAGCTGTCGGACATCGGCGTCGTCGAGCAGCGCCCGCTGCAGGACGGCCGCAACATGACGATGATGCTCGGCCCGTCGAAGGCGGTGCTGAGCGGCGAGCTGGACGACGGCGAGCGCTCCGGCGACGCCTCGGCGGGCTCCGGCGACGCCTCCGGTGGCTCCGGCGACGCCTCGGGTGGCCGGCGCGGCGCCAAGGCGGCAGTCGACGGCGACGGCGCCGGCGCCTGACGGCCATCTGGCATACTGGTCGGCTCGCATGCCGAAGATGAAGACGCACTCCGGGGCCAAGAAGCGCTTCAAGAAGACGGCCACCGGCAAGGTGCGCGGCCGTCACGCCTTCACGAGCCACATCCTCGAGAAGAAGTCGCCGAAGCGCAAGCGGGCGCTCGGCAGGCCGGCGATCCTGTCCGACGACGACGCGCCGCGCGTCAGGCGGCTGCTCCGCACGGGGAGCAAGTAGATGACGCGCGTCAAGCGATCCGTCCACGCGCGCAAGAAGCGCCGCGCGACGCTCGAGCGGGCCAAGGGCTACCGCGGCGAGGCGCACTCGAACTACAAGCGCGCCAAGGAAGCCGTCATGAAGGCGGAGGCCTACCAGTACCGCGACCGGCGCAACCGCAAGCGCGACTTCCGGCGGCTGTGGATCACGCGCATCAACGCCGCCGCCCGCCAGAACGGCATGACGTACGCGACGTTCATCCACGGCCTGCAGGCCGCCGGCATCGAGCTCGACCGCAAGGTGCTGGCCGACATCGCCGTGCGCGACCCCGAGACCTTCCGCCGATTCGTCGACGCCGCCCGCGAGGCGTCGGCTGCCTGACGCAGACCAGCCGACAACCACCGACCTCACGGGCGCCGCATCCTCTCGGGGACGGCGCCCTTTTTCGTTTCCGATGCCCATCACCTCGACCCACAACGACAAGCTCAAGGAGGTCCGCAGGCTCGCGCGGCGCAGCGCGCGCGGCGAGGGCGGGCGCTTCGTCGCCGAGGGCGAGGACCTCGTCGCGGCCGCCGAGGCCGCCGGCTGGCCGCCCGTCTACGTGCTCGGCGCGGCCGACAGCGGCCTGCAGGGCGAGGAGGTCGAGCCCGAGCTGCTGGCACGCGTCTCCGGCCTGGGCTCCGGCACGCGCCAGCTCGGCGTCTACGAGCAGCGCTGGTCGGCGCCGCGCGGGCCGCTGTGCGTCGCGCTGTGGGGCGTCGGCGACCCGGGCAACGTCGGAACGACGCTGCGCTCGGCGCTCGCGTTCGGCGCCACCTGCATCGCGCTCGGCCCCGGCTGCGCGGACCCGTTCGGCCCCAAGGCCGTGCGCGCCTCGATGGGCGCGATCTTCTCCGTGCCGGTCGCCCGCGTCTCGAGCGTCGACGAGCTTCCCGGCGAGCGGCTCGCGCTCGCCGCCCGTGCCGGCGAGCCGCTGGCGGGACCCGCGCACGGCGAGCTGAGCGTGCTCGTCGGCGCCGAGCGCGCCGGCCTGCCCGCCGACGTCGTCGCCGCCTGTGAGCGCGTCGCGCACATCGCGATCGCGGGCGACTCGCTGAACGCGGCGATGGCGGCGACCGTCGCGCTGTACGAGCTCACGAGGGAGCCCGGCCCTAGGATGGCGCGCTCATGACCGCGCGCCATCGCTCGCCGACCGTGGCCGGTCGTCTCAGGCGGGAGCCCTCGCGATGACCGACCGCATCGCGCAGCTGCGCGCGGAGGCCGAGGCGGCGATCGCCGGCGCGCGCGACAGCGCCGAGCTCGAGGCGCTGCGCGTGCGCTACCTCGGGCGCAAGGCGGAGCTGCCCAACGTCCTGCGCGGGATCGCGCAGCTGCCGCCCGAGCAGCGCGGCCCGACCGGCAAGGCCGCCAACCAGGCGCGTCAGGCGCTCGAGTCGCTGATCGCCGCGCGCGGCGAGCAGCTCGCCGGCGAGGAGCTCGAGCGCCGGCTGCAGACCGACGCGGTCGACGTCACGCTGCCGGGCAGCCCGCCGCAGTCGATCGGGCGCCGCCACCTGCTGACCGCGACGCGGCGCGAGATCGAGGACGTCTTCCTCGGGCTGGGCTTCTCGATCGCCGAGGGGCCCGAGGTCGAGACGGTCTACTACAACTTCGACGCGCTCAACCACGCGCCGACGCACCCGGCGCGCGGGCGCTCGGACACGTTCTACGTCTCCGACGACGTCGTGCTGCGCACGCACACGTCGCCGATGCAGATCCGTGCGATGGAACAGCTCCCGCCGCCGCTGTACATCATCATCCCCGGCCGCGTGTACCGGCCGGACTCCGACGCCACGCACACGCCCCAGTTCCACCAGATCGAGGGCCTCGCGGTCGACGAGGACATCACGCTGGCCGACCTCAAGGGCACGCTGCTGGCGTTCGCCCGCGCAATCTTCGGGCCCGACCGGGACGTCCGCCTGCGCCCGCACTTCTTCCCGTTCACCGAGCCGTCGGTCGAGGTCGACGTCTCGTGCTTCATGGAGCACGAGCCCAGCCGCCGCTGCCGCGTCTGCAAGGACACCGGCTGGATCGAGATCCTCGGCTCGGGGATGGTCGACCCCAACGTCTTCGGCTACGTCGCCGAGTACGGCTACGACCCCGAGCAGGTGCAGGGCTTCGCGTTCGGCATGGGCATCGAGCGCATCGCGATGCTGCGCCACGGCGTCCCCGACCTGCGCCTGCTCTACGACAACGACGTGCGCTTCCTGGAGCAGTTCGGCTGATGCGCGTCCCGCTCGAATGGCTGCACGACTTCTGCGCGCCCGACCTGCCGGTCGGCGAGCTGGCGACGCGGCTGGCGCTGACCGGCACGGAGGTCGACCGCATCGACCACCACGGCGTGTCGCAGCTCGACGCCTTCGTCGTCGGCCGCGTGCTCAGCGCCGAGCGCCATCCCGACGCCGACCGGCTGCGCGTCTGCGTCGTGGACGTCGGCGGCGGCGAGCAGGCGCAGATCGTCTGCGGCGCGCCGAACGTCGCCGCCGGGCAGCTCGTCGCCGTCGGGCGCCCGGGCGCGGTCATGCCCGACGGGACGCGGCTTGGGCGCGCCAGGCTGCGCGGCGTGGCGTCGGAGGGCATGATCCTCGCCGAGGACGAGCTGGCGATCGGGCCCGACCACAGCGAGACGCTGGTGCTCGGCGAGGACGGCGGCCTGGCGCCCGGCCGCGCGCTGGCCGACGTGCTGCCGATCGCGACGGACGTGCTCGAGCTCGAGATCACGCCCAACCGGCCCGACTGCCTCGGCGTCTACGGCGTCGCCCGCGAGGTCCACGCCGCGACCGGCGCGCCGCTCGCGCCGCCGCCGTGGGCGCACGACCCCGGGTCGCCGGAGGGCGACGTCGGAGCGCAGGTCGTCGTCGAGGCCCGCGACCTGTGCCCGCGCTTCACCGCCCGCGCCTTCGAGGACGTGACGGTCGGCCCTTCGCCGCCGTGGCTGAAGGCGCGCCTCATGGCCGCCGGGCAGCGGCCGATCAACAACGTCGTCGACATCACGAACTACGTCATGCTGCTGACCGGCCAGCCGCTGCACGCCTTCGACCTGGACAAGGTCGCCGGCCGCCGGCTCGTCGTGCGGCGCGCGCGCGACGGCGAGCAGATCGTCACGCTCGACGACCAGACGCGCGTGCTGGACTGCGGTGTCTGCCTGATCGCCGACGACGACGGCCCGACGTCGATCGCCGGCGTCATGGGCGGCGGGCGCTCTGAGGTCGAGGCCGAGACGACGCGCGTGCTGATGGAGGTCGCCAACTGGGTAGGCGCGAACATCCACGCGACGTCGCTGAGGCTCGCGCTGCGCAGCGAGGCGAGCGCGCGCTTCGAGAAGGACCTCCCGCCGGAGGCCGCGATGGAGGCGCAGGCCGTCGCGACGGCGCTCATGCTCGAGGTCACCGGCGCGCGGCTCGTGCCCGGCACGATCGACGTCGGGCCGGGCTCGCAGCCGTCGCCGCCGCAGGTCGTGCGGCTGCGCGACGCGCGGATGGTCGGGCTGCTCGGCGTGAACGTCACGCGCATGGAGGCGGCGCTGCACCTCCAGCGCCTGGGCTTCACGACCGCAGAGCAGCCCGACGGCCTCGACGTCACCGTGCCGCACTGGCGGCGCAACGACGTCACGCGCGAGGCCGACGTCATCGAGGAGGTCGCCCGGCTGCACGGCATGGAGGACGGGCTGCCCGCGACGCTGCCGCGCAGGCGCGGCGCCGTCGGCGTCCTGACGTCGGGCCAGCGCCTGCGTCGCCGGGCCGAGGACGTGCTCGCCGATCGCGGCCTGCTGGAGATCGTCGGCTGGAGCTTCGAGGCGCCCGAGCGCGACGAGCGGCTGCGCCTGCCCGCCGGCGACCCGCGCCGGCGCCACGTCGTCATCTCCAACCCGATGAGCGCCGACCAGTCCGTCCTGCGCACGACGCTGCTGGGCTCGCTGCTCGACGTCGCGCGCCACAACGCCGCGCGCGGCCAGGGCGCCGCCGCCGGCTTCTTCGAGTCCGGGACCGTCTACGTCGCTACGGGCGCCAAGCTGCCCGATGAGCACCGCGCGCTCGGCGCCCTCGTGCGCGGCGACGTCTTCGCGGCGAAGGGCTACCTCGAGGCGCTCCTGCGGGCGCTGCGCGTCGACGCGTCGTTCGAGGCGCGCGCGCAGCCGTTCCTGCACCCGGGCCGCAGCGCGGCGCTCACGGCCGGCGGCGACGAGCTCGGCTGGGTGGGCGACCTGCATCCGCTCGTCGCCTCCGCATGGGACCTCGACGCCGTCGCCGCCTTCGAGGTCGACCTCGACGCGCTCGTCGCGCGCGCCCGGACCGTCCCGGCGTACGAGGACCTGACGTCCTTCCCCGAGCTGCGCGAGGACATCGCGATCGTCGTCGACGCCGGCGTCCCGGCGGCGCGCGTGCTCGGCGTCGTCCGCGACGCCGGCGGGCCGCTGCTCGCGCGCGCCGAGGTCTTCGACGTCTACCGCGGCGAGCAGATCGCGCCGGGGCGCACGTCGCTGGCGATCGCGCTGACGTTCCGCGCCCGCGACCGCACGCTCACCGACGCCGACGTCGCGCCCGTGCGCGAGCGGATCGTCGCGCGGCTCGCCGCCGAGCTGGGCGGTGAGCTGCGTGGCTAGCGTGCTCGTCGCCGGCGCGTCGGGCTTCACGGGCGCCCTCGCCGCGCGGCTCGTCGACCGCCACCCGCGCTTCGAGCTCGCGGCGGCCACGAGCCGCAGCGACGTCGGCAGGCGGCTGTCGGAGCTCTACCCGCACCACCGCGTCGGCGCCGTCCTCGAGGAGCTCGACATCGACCGCCACGGCGACGTCGACGCCGCGATCGTCGCCTACCCGCACGGCGCGTCGGCGCCCGTCGTGGCCGCACTGCGCGAGCGCGGCGTGCGCGTCGTCGACCTGTCGGCCGACTTCCGGCTGCGCGACCGCGCGACCTACGAGCACTGGTACGGCGAGCACGGGGCGCCGGAGCTGTTCGGCTGCGGCGTCTACGGGCTCTCCGAGCTCTACGCCGAGCTGCTGCCCTCCGCCGATCTCGTCGCGAACCCCGGCTGCTTTCCGATCGCGACGCTGCTGGCCCTGGCGCCGCTAGCGCGGGCGAGCGCGATCGCCGACGTCGTCGTCGACGTGAAGTCCGGCGTCAGCGGCGCCGGCCGGTCGCCCTCGCAGCGCACGCACTTCGTGACCGTCGACGAGAACGTCGTCGCCTACGGCGTCGCCGGCCACCGCCACGCGCCCGAGCTCGACCAGGAGCTCGCCGTCCTCGGCGCGCCGGTGACCGCGACCGTGCAGCCGCACCTGCTGCCGCTCGACCAGGGGGAGCTCGTGTCCTGCTACGTCACGCCGTCGCGCCCGTGGTCGCAGGACGAGCTCGACGCCGCCTACGGCCGCTGGGCCGACGACCACCCGTTCATCGAGCTCTGCGACGTGCCGCCGGGCGTGCGCGACGTCCGCGACACGAACGTCTGTCGGCTGCACGTCCGCGCCGACGAGCGCACCGGCAAGGTGCTCGTCTTCTCGGCGATCGACAACCTCTGGAAGGGCGCGGCGTCGCAGGCCGTGCAGAACCTCAACCTCATGTTCGGCGTGCCCGAGACGGCGGGGATCGAGCCGTAGCCGTGGAGGGGGCCCTCTTCGCCTCGCGCTGGGTGCAGCGGCCCGGCCACGTGACCGAGGACGACGGCGGGCTGCCCGCCGGCTTTCGCGCCGCCGCAACCGCGGCCGGGCTGAAGCCCGGCGGCGCGCTCGACGTCGGGCTGCTCGTCTGCGACGCCCCGGAGGCCACGAGCGCCGCGCGCTTCACGCGCTCGTCCGTGGTGGCGGCCCCGGTGACGCTCATGCGCGAGCGCAGCCGCCTGCACGCGCTGCGCGTCGTCGTCGCGAACTCCGGCAACGCGAACGCCGCGACCGGCCGCCAGGGCCTCGACGAGGCGGCGCGCGTGCAGGGCGCCGCCGCGATGGCCGCCGGCGTCGACATCGACCGCGTCGCGGTCGCCTCCACCGGCGTCATCGGCGTGGCGCTCGACGGACGCGCGATCGTGACGGCGCTCGCGCGGCTGCGCCCGGCGCTGCACGCCGCCGGCGACGCCGACTTCGTGAAGTCGATGATGACCACCGACGCGTTCGAGAAGCGCGCGGCGCTGACCGTGCAGCTGCCGTCCGGCCGGGTGCGGCTGACCGCGCAGGCCAAGGGCGCCGGCATGATCGAGCCGGCGTTCGCGACGATGCTGTGCTTCGTGCAGACCGACGCCGAGCTGGCGCCGGAGACCGCCGACCTGCTGCTCGGCGTGTGCGTCAAGCGCTCCTTCGACCGCATCTCCGTCGACGGGCAGCTGTCGACGAACGACACCGCGATCCTCATGTGCTCGGGCTCGAGCGGCGTGCGCGTCGCGCCCGAGTCCGAGGACGAGCTGCGCTTCGGCGAGGCGCTCGACGCGCTGCTGCGGACGCTCGCGCTCAGCATCGTGCGCGACGGTGAGGGCGCCCGGCGCATCGGCCGCGTCGTCGTGCGCGGCGGCCAGCCGGCGGCCGTCGAGCGCGCCGCCCGCGCCGTCGCAAACTCGGCGCTCGTCAAGACGGCGCTGCACGGCGCCGACCCGAACTGGGGGCGCATCGCCCAGGCCGTCGGCGGGGCGCTGCGCGACGGCGCGCCGCTCGCGATCGACATCTCGATCGAGGGCATCGAGGTCTGCGCGGGCGGGACGGCCGTGCGCCACGACGCCGGCCTGCTGGCCGAGGCCGCGACCGGACGCGAGATCGACTACGAGATCGGCCTGCCCGGCGAGGGCGCCGAGACGGAGGTCTTCTTCTCCGACCTCGGCCACGAGTACGTGACCATCAACGCCGAGTACACGACGTAGTGGAGGTCTCAGCGATGCGCGACGTCGGCACCCTCCTCGAGGCGCTTCCGTACATCCGCGAGTTCCACGGCCGCACGGTCGTCATCAAGTACGGCGGCGCGGCGATGACCGACCCGGCCCTGCGCGAGGAGTTCGCGCGCGACGTCGTGCTGCTGAAGTACGTCGGGATGAACCCCGTCGTCGTGCACGGCGGCGGCCCGGACATCACCTCCTACATGGACCGCCTCGGCATGCCCGTCGAGTTCGTCGGCGGCCTGCGCGTCAGCGACGAGGCGACGGTCGAGGTCGCCAAGATGGTGCTCGTCGGCAAGGTCAACAAGGACATCGTCCTGCGGCTGAACCGCCACGGCCAGCCGGCGGTCGGGCTCTGCGGCGACGACGGGCTGCTGCTGCGCGTGTCGCGGCAGGCCGCCCCGGGCGGCGAGGACATCGGCTTCGTCGGGCAGATCGACCGCGTCGACATCGGCGTGCTCGAGCACATCTCGCTGGACTACATCCCGGTGATCGCGTCGGTCGGCGCCGACAGCGACGGGCGCTCCTACAACCTCAACGCCGACGAGGTCGCGGGCGCGATCGCGCGCGCGCTCGTCGCCTACAAGGTCATCTTCCTCACCGACGTCCCCGGCTGGCTGCGCGATCCGGCCGACCCCGAGTCGCGGATCACGTCCGCCGGCGCCGACGTCGTGCTCGACGCGCTCCCGCAGACCGAGGGCGGCATGCGCCCGAAGCTTCAGGCGTGCGTCGAGGCGATCCACGGCGGCGTCGGCGCGGCGCACATCCTCGACGGCCGGGTCGCGCACTCGCTGCTGCTCGAGCTGTTCACCGACGCCGGCATCGGGACGAAGATCCACCCCGCCGCATGACCTCGCTCGAGCGGTTGCAGGCGCTCGAGCGCGAGCACCTCGTGCCGGCCTACGCGCGGCTGCCCGTCGCGTTCGTGCGCGGCGAGGGCGCGCGGCTGTGGGACGCCGACGGCGAGGAGTACCTCGACTTTCAGACGGGCCTGGCGGTCACCTCGCTGGGCCACGGGCACCCGGCGGTCGTCACGGCGATCCGCGAGCAGGCCGGGCGGCTGCTGCACGTCGGCAACCTCTTCTACAGCGAGCCGGGCATGCAGCTCGCGCGGCGCCTGGCCGACAGCTCGCTCGGCGGCAAGGTGCACTTCGCGAACTCCGGCACGGAGGCCAACGAGGCGGCGCTGAAGCTCGCGCGCAAGGCGCGGCCGAAGGGCACGGTCGTCTCCTTGCACCGCGGCTTTCACGGGCGCACGTACGGGTCGCTGTCCGCGACGCCGCAGGAGGCCAAGCAGGCGCCGTTCGCGCCGCTCGTGCCGGGATTCCGCGCCGTCGCGCCGACCGCCGAGGCGGTCGGCGGCGCCGTCGACGAGCGCACCGCCGCGGTGATCATCGAGCCGGTGCAGGGCGAGAGCGGCGTCCACGTGCTCGACGACGAGCTGCTGCGGGCGGCGCGCGAGGCGTGCGACCGCCACGGCGCGGCGCTGATCTTCGACGAGGTCCAGTGCGGCCTGGGGCGCACCGGCACGCTGTGGGCCTACGAGGACGCGGGCGTCGTCCCTGACCTGCTCACGTCCGCCAAGGCGCTCGCCAACGGGCTGCCGATCGGCGCGCTCGTCTGCTCGCCGCGCTACGCCGACGTCTTCGAGCCCGGCGACCACGGATCGACGTTCGCCGGCGGGCCGGTCGCCTGCGCCGCCGCGCTGGCGGTGCTCGACGTCGTCTCGGACCCGGGCCTGCTGGCGAGCGTGCGGACGCTCGGCGCGCGCCTGGCCGAGGGGCTCGCGGCGCTGCCGCGGGTCATCGAGGTCCGCGGCCGCGGGCTGATGCTCGCGTGCGAGCTGGACGGCGGCGGCGCGCCCGAGCTCGTGCGCCGCGCGCTGCGCGAGCAGCGCCTCGTGCTCAACGCGACCGGTCCCGCGACGCTGCGACTGCTGCCGCCGCTGACGATCGGCGCCGACGAGGTCGACGACGCGCTCGCACGGCTGCGGGCCGTCCTGTAGGAGGGCCCCGAGCGCTGTCGTGCCCGGTGCCGGGCGCTACCTGCGGCGCACGACCTCAGGGTCCTGCGGACGTCCTGGCCGGTTGTTCTCGGCGTCGATGACCGACACGATCACGGTCGAGCGCACCGAGTGCCCGCGCCTGAGCACCGACCGGAAGCTGTGCGGCGGGCGCGCTCCCAGCGCCCGCCGGCCACGCCAAGCTGGCGCGATCTGCGACGGCGCAGCGCGCGCGGAAGGTCTGGGTTCGGGCTGCACCGTGCGCCGAACCCGCGCGGCTCGTAGGCTTCCACGCCCATGGCCGAGACGACCGAGCAGACCCCGCACACCCGTACCGCCTCCTATCTCGCCGAGCGCGGCGAGGTGCGCCGCGTCCTGCTGCTGTACTCCGGCGGCCTCGACACGAGCGTCATGCTCAAGTGGATCGCCGACGAGTACGAGGCCGAGGTCGTCACGCTGACGGTCAACCTCGGCCAGCCCGGCGAGGACTACGACGTCATCGAGGACAAGGCGCGGCGGATCGGCGCCGTCGACTGCCACACGATCGACGCCCGCGAGGAGTTCGCGCACGACTTCGTCCTGCCGGCGATCAAGGCCAACGCGCTCTACGGCGGCGGCTACCCGCTGTTCACGGCCCTCGGCCGGCCGCTGATCGCCAAGCTGGCCGTCGACGTCGCACGCGCCACCGGCTGCGACACGATCGCCCACGGCTGCACCGGCAAGGGCAACGACCAGGTCCGCATCGAGGCGACGATCGCGACGCTCGCCCCGGACCTGAAGGTCATCGCCCCGGTCCGCGGCTGGCAGATGGGCCGCGACCAGGAGATCGAGTACGCCCGCCGCCACGGCATCCCGGTCAAGGGCGGGACCGAGGTCGCGCCCTACTCGATCGACGACAACCTCTGGGGCCGGTCGTCGGAGGGCCGCTGGATCGAGGACCTCACGCACGCGCCCGACGACGACGTCTTCCAGCTCGTCACCCCGCCCGAGCGCGCGCCCGACGCGCCGCAGGTCGTCGACGTGACGTTCGAGCGCGGCGTGCCGATCGCGCTCGACGGCGAGCGGCTCGGCCTCGTCGAGCTGTTCGAGCGCGCGGCGGAGCTGGGCTGCCGCCACGGCGTCGGGATCGTCGACCACCTCGAGGACCGCATCGTCGGGCTGAAGGTCCGCGACATCTACGAGGTGCCGGCGGCCGCGATCATCCTCACCGCGCACGCGGAGCTCGAGAAGCTCGTCGGCACGATCCACCAGAACCAGTTCAAGCCGCAGCTCGACCGCCAGTGGGCCTACCTCGTGTACGCGGGCCTGTGGTGGGAGCCGCTGCGCGGCGACCTCGACGCGTTCATGGCCACCGTCAACGAGCAGGTGACCGGCACGATCGGCGTCAAGCTCTACAAGGGTTCGGCGCGGGTCGTCACGCGCGAGTCGCCCAACGCCGTCTACGACCAGTCGCTGGCCTCCTTCGGCGAGTCGGGCGGGCTGTTCTCCCAACAGGCCTCGCCGGGCTTCATCGAGTTGTGGTCGCTGCAGTCGCGGATGGCGCACCGGCTGCGCAGCGGCGACGGGTCCTAGCCCCGCCCGCGCAGTACTGTGGCGCCCATGGGCTACAAGCTGCTGGGTTTCGTCGTGTGGCGCGCCGCGCGGTGGTTCGTCCGCCGGCGCCTGGACCGGATGCTCTCGTCGCGGCGGGTGGCGGCCGGGGTCGTGGTGGCCGGCGTGGTCGGCACGGTGGCGGTGCTGGCGGCGCGGCGCGGCTCGGAGTAGGCGCCTGCCGTCACGCCGAAGTGGTTCGGATGCCGCCGTGAGCGGCATCTCGTCCACCTCGGCCCCCGGCCAGTAGCGCGGCGCGGATCATCTCCCCGACGCGGGCCGGCTCGCGCTCGACCTGCAGCCATGTGGCGCGCAGGACGCGGTGGCCGGCGATCACGAGGTCGGCCTCCCGGCGCCGGTCGCGCTCGATCCCGCGGGCCGTACGGTGGAAGCGGTGGCCGTCGGTCTCCAGGACGACGCGCTCGGCCGGCCAGAGGAAGTCGACGGTGTGCCAGACGCCCGGGCGGCAGAGGACCGGCTCGTTGACAGCGGGGAGCGGCAAGGCCGCACGCCGGCACAACGCGAGCGCGCGCTCCTCCAGCTCGCTGCGCGTCAGCGTGCTTCCGATCGCGTGCTCGGTGACGACGGCGCGCAGCGACGCGACGCCGCGCCGGCCCGCCGAGCGCCGCAGGAGGTCGTCGACGGCAGCCATGTCGAGCAGGCGCAGCACCTCCGACTCGTCGAGCGCACGCTCGACCTGGCGCGGACCGGCGACCGCGGCGAGCCCGAGGAGCGTCAGCGCGACGGATGCGCACGGGATGCCGTCGACGACGGTGCGGTCCGCAGAGGACAGTCGCGCGCAGCGATAGGCCGTGACCCCGGCGACGTGCCGAGCACGATCGGTCGCGACGGTGATCTCGACGAGCCTGCTCGACGCGCGCCGGATGCCGTGCAGGGATGCCGCCGAACGATGGCTGAGAACCGCTTCGGGGCCCCCGGATAGGACGGCCGCCATCCAGCGGCCGTGACGGCCGAGCGCCCGGCGGCCGACCGCGAAGACGCCGGGGTGCACCCGGTGCAGCCAGCGCGCGCGCACCATGGCGTCGACGTCGTGACGGCTGAATCCGACCTCGGCCAGTTGGCGACGCGAGACGGCGCCGTGCTGCAGCGAGGCGAGCGTCTGCAAGCGGTCTGCCCTCGATCGAGAGGGCTCCCGTGCCGCCATACGCGGCATCTTGTCCACCTCGATCTCCATGCCTCAAGCGTGGCGCCGCGCGTGCCGCGCGTGAGCCTCGCTCCGTCACGAAACCGCGCACGCAACGTGCGGGAACGCCCCACCGGACCATCCGCGGCGGTGCATATCCTCAAGCGCCCGTGACCGCCCGCGCCTGCGCCCACCTGCACGTCCACTCGGAGTACTCGCTGCTCGACGGGGCGTGCAAGATCGAGGCCCTCGCCGAGCGCGCCGCGGCGTTCGGGCAGCCGGCGCTCGGGCTGACCGACCACGGCGTCATGAACGGCGCCGTCGAGCACTACCTGGCGGCGCGCAAGCACGGCATCAAGCCGATCCTCGGCTGCG
>Ga0247713_1000161_pt1 | contig 46981 bp, 50 predicted proteins | sample 21E_NmetaG_FD_189936 | JGI IMG/M metagenome (GOLD analysis project Ga0247713, IMG submission 189936) | Soil microbial communities from hillslope of Landscape Evolution Observatory, University of Arizona, Oracle, AZ, United States - 2-1-E_N | ecosystem: Engineered > Artificial ecosystem >...
CTCCGCGCGATTCGCAGCTTCGACCCGTGCATGCCGTGCACCACGCACCTCCACATGGACGATCGGACGATCTCCCGCGAGATCATCAGCTGCGCGTGCGGGTCCGAAGGCCCGCATGAGCACTAGCAGGGCACACGGGGACGGTCAGGAGCACTAGACCCGGTGCGGATACTCGTCTGCGGTGTCGGTTACCGCTTCCTTCGCGACAATGCGCTTGGGGTGTGGGTAACCGACACCCTGGCGCCGCAGGCCACGAACGGGATCGAGTTCGAGGATCTCGGCTACCACCCGGTGGGGTTCACGCAGAACCTCAACGATCGACCCCCCTACGACCGCATCGTCTTCGTAGGGGCGGTCGAGCGGGGGCGCGAGCCCGGCGAGATCACGGCGTACAAGTACGACCACGTGCTGCCGCCCGAGAAGGACGTCCAGGAGCACGTGGGCGACTCGGTCACCGGATCGATCTCGCTCGATAACCTGTTGGTCGTGTCCGAGGCCTTCAAGGCACTGCCGGAGGATGTCTGGGTCGTCGAGGTCGAGCCGGCCGACGAGACGTGGGGTGACGGCTTCAGCCCAGAAATCGAAGCCAAGCTGCCCGAGATCGTGGAGACCGTATGGAGTTTGACCAGGCTGTAGCGCAACTCGGAACCCTCGTGGAGACGCTCGAGCGCGAGGGTGATGAGCGTGCCCTGGTGCTGCTCCAGCTGATGGACGCGGTCCATCGCCCCGGTCTGGAGCTCATCGTCGAGGGCCAGCTCGAGCATCCCGTGGCGCAGGCGCTGCTGTCGATGTACGACCTGGCGCCGGTCGACCAGTACATCGAGGCCGAGGAGGCGCTCGACGAGATCCGGCCCTACATCGAGTCCCACGGCGGCTCGCTCGAGCTCGTCGACGTCGAGGACGGCGTCGTCAGCGTCCGGATGGCCGGCTCGTGCCACGGCTGCGCCGCCTCGGCCATGACGCTTCGCCGGGGGATCGAGGAGAAGCTGCGCGAGCGCCTCCCGTGGTTCAAGGAGGTCGTCGCGCTCGAGCCCGAGGAGGGCGAGGCCGAGGCCGCCGACGGCGGGTTCGCGCTGCCGATGCACGAGTCCTCGGGCAGCGCCGCCCCGACGCTGCCGATGGCGCCGGCCGCCGACGGCAGCGGGATCACCGTGCCGATGCACCAGCTGAAGGCGCTCGTGAGGGAGAACGCGCCGGAGAACGTCGACCAGGAGGCCAACGGCGGCGCGACCGCGGACGAGCTGGCACGGGTCGCGCAGCTGCGCCGACCGGTGTTCGTCGATGTTGGCGCATTCGAGGATCTGCCGCCTGGCACGATGAAGGCCGTGGAGGTCGAGGGCCGCTCAGTGCTCGTCATCAACGTCGACGGCGAGCCGTACGCCGTCGCGAACGTCTGCCCCGCGCAGGGCGCCCGGCTCCCGCTCGACGGCGGCAAGCTCTCCGGCCCGGTCCTCGTCTGCCCGTGGCACAACTGCGCATACGACGTCCGGTCCGGCAAGCGCGTCGACGACGCGCCCGACGAGCCGTCGCTGGCGGTCGTGCCGATCGCCGTCACCGACGGCGAACTCCGGGTCGCGGCAAACGTGGCGTGAGCACCACGGTCCCCTCCGAGCCCGTCGACACCAGGGCCCAGCGCATCCTCGTCGCCGGCGTCGGGAACCTCCTGCGCGGGGACGACGGCTTCGGGCCCGCGGTCGCCGAGCGCCTCACGGGGCTGCCCGACGGCGCGGAGGTCATCGAGACCGGCATCGGCGGGATCGCGCTGCTGCAGGAGCTCATGGCGGGCTGCTCGGGTCTCATCCTGATCGACGCCGTCGAGCGCGGGGCCGCCCCCGGGACCCTCTTCTTCATCGAGCCCGAGATCGAGGAGGCCGTGCACGTGCCGGACGTCCACCTCGCCAATCCGGCTCGCGTCCTGTCGATGGCGAAGACGATCGGCGTGCTGCCCGAGCGCGTCGTGATCATCGGCTGTCAGCCGGCGGACACGGAGGAGCTCTGCCAGGGGCTCTCGCCTCCGGTGCAGCGTGCGTTGGCCATAGCCGTAAACAAGATCGAGGAGACGGTACATGCCTGGCTTTAGTTCGATTGAGGAGCTGCGCGCTGCGCTCACGAATCAGCGCTACCTCATGGACGAGGGGCTCGCGACCGTCGTGTTCCTGGCGCTGCGCCTGCGCAAGCCGCTGCTCGTCGAGGGCGAGCCGGGCGTGGGCAAGACGGAGCTCGCCAAGGCGCTCGCGACGGCGACGGGTGCGCCGCTCATCCGCCTGCAGTGCTACGAGGGCATCGACGTCCACCACGCGCTGTACGACTGGGACTATCCGCGCCAGCTGCTGCAGCTGCGCGCCGGCAGCAACACGCCGCTGTACTCCGAGGAGTTCCTGCTTCGCCGGCCGCTGCTCGAGGCGCTGGCACACCCAGGATCGGTGCTGCTGATCGACGAGCTCGACCGCGCCGACGACGAGTTCGAGGCGTTCCTGCTCGAGTTCCTCTCGGACTTCCAGGTCACGATCCCGGAGATCGGCGTCATGAAGGCGCAGGAGCCGCCGATCGTGATCATCACCTCCAACCGCACGCGCGACCTGCACGAGGCGCTCAAGCGCCGCTGCCTGTACCACTGGATCGACCATCCCGACCTGCAGCGCGAGGTCGCGATCGCACGCGCCAGGCTGCCGCACGTCGGCCAGCAGCTCGCCGACCAGGTGTGCGCGTTCGTGCAGGACCTGCGCTGGCTGGACCTCTACCGAGCGCCGGGCGTCGGCGAGACGCTCGACTGGGTGGAGGCCTTCCACACGCTCGGGCGCAACCAGATCGACTCCGCCACCGCCACCAGCACGCTGGGGACCCTGCTGAAGGAGCGCGACGACCTCGAGCGCGTCCGCGGCGGCGGCCTCGACGCGCTGATCTCGCGCTCGGCCGAGCGCGCCCAGGAGATGCGCAGGGGGTCGTACGGATGAGCCTGCGAGAGGAGCGCAGCTCGGCCCATCAGGCCGTCATGGCCGCGGCGGTCGGCCTCGCGCGCGCGCTGCGCGAGTTCGGCCTGTCGGCGAGCGTCGACAGCGAGCACACGTTCCTGCGCTCGCTCGCGCTGATCGACGTTCGCGACAAGGTGCAGATGTTCTGGGCCGGGCATGCCGCGTTCGTCCACTCGCCCGATCAGCTGCCGATCTACGAGACCGTCTTCGAGCGCTTCTGGGAGGGCGTTCCGCTCATCGTGCAGGAGCGCGGGTCCGAGCACGGCGAGAGCGACGCCCGCATGATGGGCGCCCACCACGGCGGCGAGGCGCTGCCGCAGTTCGGCGGCGAGGGCCGCGAGGCCACCCCGCTGGACGGCGACACGATGCGCGCCGACCGCGAGATCCCGAACGCCGACGGCGACGACGGGCGCAGCCACCAGCAGTTCGGCGTGCTGGCGGCCTACAGCGCCGAGGAGTCGCCGAGCGTCGAGGACAAGCTCGGGCTCACCGACGACGAGCTGCTCGCGATGCGCTACCTCGCCCAGGAGATCAAGCGCCAGGCGCCGGCCCGGCGCTCACGCCGCGCCCGCGCGTCGGGATGCGGCAACCGCTTCGACGTGCGCAGCACCGTGCGCCAGTCGCTTGCCACCGACGGCGAGGTGTTCAAGCTCTCGTTCAGCGCGCCGACGCTGCGGCCCCGCAGGCTGCTGTTCATCTGCGACGTCTCGGGGTCGATGGACCGCTACTCGCGCGTGCTGCTCGCGTCGCTCAAGGCGGCCATCGGCGCGGCCAGGAAGGCGGAGGCGTTCGTCTTCGCGACGCAGCTGACGCGGCTGACGAAGTCGCTCAGCGGCCACGACCTCGAGCAGGCGCTCGAGAAGTCGCGGGCGGCGATCCCGGACTGGTCGGGCGGCACGAGGATCGGCGGCGCGCTGTCGACCTTCAACGCCACGTACGGCCGTCGCGGGTTCGCGCGCGGCGCGATCGTGATCGTCGTCAGCGACGGCTGGGACCGCGGCGATCCGGAGGTCCTCGCGGCCGAGGTGCGCCGGCTGCAGCTGCAGTCGCGCCGCCTCGTGTGGATCAACCCGCGGCCGATGAGCGTCGATCAGCAGCCGCTGGCGATCGGCATGCGCGCCGCGATGCCGTACGTCGACGACTTCGTGCCGGGCCACGACCCGCGCGCGATCGCCGGCCTGGCGCACCTCATCGGAGGCCTTGCCGGGGACCGCCCGGTGCGCAAGGTCATGTCGGTAGCCCCCGTCGGCAGCTGACCGGCACGCCGCCGGGCAATCGGCGCAATCCTGCCGCGTTGCAGGCAAAATAGGCCGTTGTGCGGGCCCGAATCATCAGCTCCGAGCCGACGGCAGCTTGGCGCCCATTAGGTGTGCGAGACACACAGTCTTGTGTTACGCTCCGGCCCGTGAGCAACCTTTTGGAGGGGAGTTGCTGGAACTAACGATAGCTTCAACCACCGGGTGGCAGATCGGGCTCGCCATCGGGTTCACGATCGTCGTGGTCGTCGTCATCTTCGTCGGGCTGATCCTGATGTACGCCCATCGGATCGCCGACCAGGCCGCGACCGGCATCGGCGCGATGGACGGCGTGAGGGCGAATACACAGGCCGTCTGGCGGATCCAAGACATCAACAGAGCGACATCGGGCATCTGGCGGTCCGCCGAGACCGCGCGGAAAGTCCTGGGAGGCTAGTCAATGACTTCTGACGAACTCGTCCTCTGGCGGATCACCCTGGGCATCGGCCTCGTCGTGATCCTCGTGGTCATCATCCTGCTGACGCTGTTGAAGTCGTTCGTCCGTGACATCGACACGAACGTCGACACGCTGTGGACCGTGACGAAGCGCATGGCCATCAACACCACCGGCCTGTACCAGCTCGCCGGCACCGGATCGATCGTGCGGGCGCTGCGCGAGGAGCTGCTGCGCCACGAGAAGCTGCTCGGAGCAGGGAGGGGCTACTGATGGGCAAGGGTACGCTGACCATTCTGACCGTCGTCGAGATCCTGGCCCTCGTGGCCGTGCTCGGTCTCTACCTCCTGGCGGTCTCCCGGGGACTGAAGTCGATCGCCTCCCAGCTCGCCGAGGTCGCCTGGGGCGCCCGCGCCGTCGAGCGCCAGCTGCGGGCGGTGCCTGAGAACATCCGGCAGATCAACGCGGGCCTCACGGATGCAGCCACGGTGCTGCCCGGGCTCGCCGACGCGCTCGAGCGCAGGACGGGGGCGCGGGCATGACCCTCTGGTGGATCGGGAACCTCATCCTCATCGGCGTCGTCATCCCCGTCGTCGTCGCCATCCTGCTGCAGGTGCTCACGCCGATCTTCCAGATCCGGCAGTACGCCGAGGACATCACGGAGCACGGCGCGAAGTTCTCGCCGCACATCCAGGAGGCGACCGGCGAGCTGCTCAAGACACGCGATCTCGTGAAGACGGCCGCCGGTCCGCTCGGGCGCTACGTCAACGCGATCGACCGAGTTTAGTTCGTTAGGCTTAGGAGGAGTCATGGAAGCTGCCCCTGTTGTCACGCTGATTGCGGTGGCCCTCGCGGTCCTCGTGATCGCGCTGTTTCTGATCACGGTCACCTACCAGCTGCATCAGGTGTCCAGCCGTCTGAACACCATCCTGTCCGTCGTCGTCGACGTCGGCGAGAAGACGGCCCCGCTCGAGCCCGTCATCAACGAGATCGCGACCGACCTCACCGGCGCTCATGAGGCCATCGACGGTGCCGTCGCACGGCTCAAGGAGCGCAAGGGCTACAGCGATGCGACGAACGGCGCCGCACCGGGTGCCGTGCCGCCCTCCGGCCCGCCACCGACGACCTTCAACCCCGGCGGTCCGCCGCCGAGCTTCAGCGGCGGCTGAGCCGCGAGAGCCGACGAGGAGAACCTGCCATGTGCCTAGCGATTCCCGGACAGATCGTCGAATGGGTCGACGAGGAGCTGCACATCGCCAAGGCAGAGGTGGCCAACGTTCGCCGCAACGTGAACGTCGGGTTGCTGGCCGAGACCGAGGACTCCGTCGACATCGGCGACTGGGTGCTCATCCACGTGGGCTTCGCGATGTCCAAGGTCGACGAGGAGGAGGCGCGCGCGACGCGCGAGTTCCTCGAGGAGCTCGGCGACCCCTATCACGAAGAGCTCGAGGAGCTCAAGGGCAGCACGATCGAGTAGCCGGGAGGAGGAGCCGCCGGGGCTCCTCCACCTGAGCTCTTCGGCCGGACCCTGAAGCGGCCGCGACCGGCGCGTCCGATCGCTCGCTTGCGCTCGCCCTCGGTGGGTACACGACGCGAGAGGCCGCGGCCTCGCCCGTCATCGAGCCACAGGGGGACCACCATGGAAGAGACGCCGATCGAGGCGACCCAGAAGTACGTCGACGGCATCCAATGGCCGGCGAGCAAGGAGGACGTCCTGCGCGCGGTCGAGAGCAACGGCGCTCCCGACGACGTCCTGGACGTCATCCGCGGGATGGACAAGGAGCGCTTCACGGGCCCCAACGAGGTCCACAACGCGCTCTGGATGGACACCTAGCCCGCTGCAGGACAACGGCCGCGCGTCCGCGCGGCCGCCTGCGTGAAGGCGCGCCTCACCAGTGCACGCCGCGCATGATGTTCGCCATCGCGATCTGCTCCACGTTGGCCTTCTCGGCCGCCGCCGGGTCCTTCTCGCCCTTCGATGCGGCCGAGTCCGGAAAGACCTTGTAGGCCATGTGCAGGACCTGGTCGACGGCCTTCGGCGCGAGCGCGTAGAGCACCTCGCCGGCGGTGCCGAGGCGCGTGTTGATGTGCTTGGGACGCGAGCGCATGCCCTCGCAGATGAGGTCGGCGGCCTGGTCTGGGCTGATCGTCGGGAAGTGGTCGTAGAGCTTCGTCGGAGCGATCATCGGCGTGCGAACGAGCGGCATGTGGATCGTCGTGAAGCTGATCCCGTCGCCGATGACCTCCGATGAGACGACGCGCGTCCAGGCGTCGAGCGCGGCCTTCGAGGCGACGTAGGCGCTGAAGCGCGGCGGGTTGGTCTGCACGCCGATCGAGCTGACGTTGACGACATGGCCGAAGCCGCGCTCGCGCCAGTGCGGCAGCAGCGCCATGACCATCTTGATCGCGCCGAAGTAGTTGAGCTGCATCGTGCGCCCGAAGTCGTGGAAGCGGTCCTCGGAGAGCCGGATCGAGCGGCGGATCGAGCGCCCGGCGTTGTTGACGAGCATGTCGATCGCGGGGTGGTCGTCGAGCATCCGCGCCACGACGTCGTCGATCGCGTCCATGTCGGAGAGGTCGGCGCCGTAGACGTAGGCGCTGCCGCCCGCGGCCTGGATGTCGTCGCGCAGCGCCTCGAGCTTGTCGACGCCGCGCGCGACGAGCAGCGGGATGCCGCCGGCGGCCGCGACCTTCAGGGCCGTGGCGCGGCCGATCCCGCTCGAGGCCCCGGTGATGACGACCGTGCGCCCGTTGATCAGCGCCTCGAACGAGCGGTCGCGGTACAGGTCGGGGTCGAGCCTGCGCTCCCAGAAGTCCCACAGCCTGTCGGCGTACGTCGCCAGCTCGGGCACCTCGATGCCGGTGCCGGCCAGCGCCCGCTCGGCGTCGCGCGTGTCGAACTGCGGACGCAGCGCCATGTGCCCCAGGACCTCCTCCGGGATCCCGAAGTCCGCGAGCAGCGTCCGGCGCAGGTCGCGCGCCTGCGGCAGCTTCATGAGCATCGACAGCGTGCCCTTCGGCAGCGCGTCGGTCAGCCGCTTGTCGATGCGCAGCGCGAGCTGCGGGGCGTGCGCCGCCTTCGCAAACGCGTTGAGGGCCTCGCCGACGCGCATCGCCCTGGGGTTCGTGAGGTGGAACGCCTGCCCGTCGAGACCGGGCTGGTGGGCGATGTGGTCGATCGCCGCCGCGACGTAGTCGACCGGCACGACGTTCGTGTAGCCGAGCTCGGGGCCGACGAGCGGGAACCACTCCGGCAGCGCGAAGCGCGCCTTCTGGATCGCCTTGAAGAAGTAGTAGGGGCCGTCGATCTTGTCCATCTCGCCCGTCTGCGAGTGGCCCACGACGATCGCCGGGCGGTACACGCGCCAGGGCACGGCGGCACGCTCGCGGACGAGCTTCTCGGCCTCGAACTTCGTGCGGTGGTAGGCCGACGGCAGCTTCTGGCCCTCGTCGAACATGTCCTCGCGGAAGAACCCGCGGTACTCGCCGGCGACGGCTACCGACGAGGCGTGGTGCAGGTGGCGAGGCGCGAGCGCGTTGGCGAGGTCGACCGCGTTGCGCGTGCCCTCGACGTTCAGGCTCTCGTTGACCTCGGCCGGGGCGGTCATGTCATAGATCGCCGCGAGGTGGAAGAAGTGCTCCACCTGTCCGCGCAGCTCGGCGATCTGCTCGTCGGAGAGGCCGAGCCGCGGCAGCCGCAGGTCGCCGACGACCGGCCTGATCCGCTCCGGCCGCCCCCAGCGCCGGACGAGCGCCTCGAGGCGGTCCTGCGACTCCTCGCGCACGAGCACGTGGACGTCGCCGTCGCGGTCGAGCAGGCGCTCGACGAGATGGCGCCCGATGAAGCCGGTCGCACCGGTCACGAAGTACGTCATCGCTTCCCCTCTCGGTGGTGCCGGCTACCAGCCGCCGGGCGCTTGCGCGCGGGCCTTCTCCGCGGCCTTGCGGCGCTCCTTGCGCTTGTCGAGCCGCGACTGCAGCAGCGAGGCGAGCGCGATGAAGAGCGGAAAGAAGATGATCAGGATGAAGCCCGCGTTCGTGATGACCTTGTCGTTCGTCTCGCCCCACAGACCCTCGCCGCCGTCGTGAGCGAGGACCGGCGCGGCGCCGACCACGAGGGCGGTCAGCGAGAGGACGACGGAGGCTGGCACGCGGCTGAGCACGAGGCGTCAGTCTACCGCGATATCGGGTAGCCATCGGCTGCAAACGACGACTGGGAGACCGATGGAACGCCCCGACGACACGGAGGACGGACCCGACTTCGAGACGCGCGAGGAGCGCGCCGCCGCAGCCGAGGCGGCGGCGATCGGAGGCGGCCCCGACCCCGATCTCGGCCTGCCCGGCACCGGCGAGGCGCCCGACGAGGCGCTGCGCCCGGTCTACGAGGCGGGCGGCGGTGACGCCGAGGGCTTCGAGACCGCCGAGCGCGACCTCGAGCGCAACGCCAGCCACGACGACGGCGAGGCGTATCCCGAGCTCGACGCCTTCAGCCCGGAGCGCGAGACCGATCGCTCGCCCGCCGAGTACGGCGAGGCCGACGAGGAAGAGCCCACCGACCACTGAGTCGCTCGCAGCGTGCGACCGGCCGCGCGGTCGCACCCGGTGACGCGCGCGGTGCTCCTACCATGGACGGATGGCCGTCCTCATCGCCTCCGATCTCAGCAAGGACATGGCGGGCTCGCCGCTGCTGCGGGGGGTGTCGTTCAAGCTCGAGCGGCGCGAGCGGCTGACGGTCGCCGGCCGCAACGGCGCCGGCAAGACGACGCTGCTGCGGATGCTGGCCGGCGAGACGTCGGTCGACGGCGGCGAGCTCGTCTTCGAGAAGGGCTGCCGGGTCGCGCTGCACGACCAGCGCCCGCCGCGCGACCGTGACCTCACGCTGCGCGACTACGTGCTGAGCGGGTGCGCCGAGCTCGTCGCCCTCGAGGCCGAGCTGACGCGCCTGGCGCAGGAGATGGCCGACGGTAGGGAGGCGGCCTTCGACGCCTACGCGCGCGCGGAGGCGCGGCTCGAGCACGCGGGCGGCTGGACCTGGCGCGATCGCGCCACCGCGATGGTACGCGGCCTCGGCTTCGACGACGACGACCTCGACCGCTCGCTCAAGACGTTCTCCGGCGGCGAGCTGACGCGCGCGTCGCTCGCCCGAGCGCTCGCGGGCGACCCGGACCTGCTGCTGCTCGACGAGCCGACGAACCACCTCGACATCGAGTCGCTCGAGTGGCTCGAGAGGACCCTGGCGTCGCTCGACGCGGCGGTCGTCCTCGTCGCCCACGACCGCTGGTTCCTGGAGGCCGTCGGGACGGCGGTCCTCGAGCTCGAGGCGGGCCGGGCGCGGTTCTTCCCCGGCACCTGGACGGCGTGGCGCAAGGAGCAGGCCGCGCGCGAGATCGCCCTCGGTCGCGCGATCGACAGGCAGCAGGCCGAGATCGCGCGCCTGGAGCGCTTCGTCGAGCGCTTCCGCGCGAAGGCGACGAAGGCGCGCCAGGCGCAGTCGCGGCTCAAGCGCCTGGAGAAGATCGAACGCATCGAACGCGGGGCGGGTGGGTCCGGTTCGCGCGAGGCGCTGAGCTTCGACTTCAAGGCCCCCGAGCGCTCCGGCCGCGTCGTCTTCGAGCTGACCGGCGGCCGCGTGGAGGTCCCGGGCAGGGTGCTGCTCGACGACGCGGACCTGTGGCTCGAGCGCGGCGAGCACGTGTCGCTCGTCGGCGCCAACGGCACCGGCAAGACGACGCTCATCGACACGCTCGCGGGGCTGCGGCCGCTGGCCGCCGGCAAGCTCAGCACGGGACACAACGTCAGGATCGGCCACCTGTCGCAGCACGCCGACGAGCTGGGGCGCGGGGTGGGCGGGGACGGATCCCGGGCGCGGACCGTCGTCGAGGCGTGCGCCGTCCACACCGGCCTCACGCCGAACAAGGCGCGCGCGCTGCTCGGGCGCTTCCTGTTCAGTGGCGAGGAGGCCGACAAGCCGCTCGACGGGCTCAGCGGCGGCGAGCGCCGGCGGCTGTCGCTGGCAATCCTCGTCGCGTCGGGGGCCAACGTCCTGATCCTCGACGAACCGACGAACCACCTCGACCTCGAGAGCCGCGAGGCGCTCGAGGACGCGCTGCTGGCCTACGAGGGCGCGCTGCTGCTCGTCTCCCACGACCGGGCGCTGCTCGAGGCCGTCGGCACGCGCACGGTCGCCGTCCAGGACGGCACGCTGCGCTCATACGTCGGCGGCTGGCAGGAGTACCTGCGCGCGCGCGAAGAGCGGCGCGCGGCCGCGTCGGCGCAGCGCGCCGAGCGCCGGCCGCAGGCGGCGAAGCCGCCCGCGAAGCGCGCGCCCGCGGGCGCGAACTGCGCCGGCGAGCGCCTCGCCGCGGCGACGGTGGCGCAGGTGCAGCGCGACGACGGCAACGGCGGCGGGCGGACGCTGTCGAAGAACGCGCGCCGGCGCATCAGCGACCTCGAGCGCGAGATCGAGCATGCCGAGCAGGCGCTGCGCGAGCTCGAGCACGAGCTCGCCGGGCCCGAGGCATGGGCGACGCCGGAGCGCAGCGCGCAGTCCAGCGAGCGCCACGCCGCGGCCAAGCGCGCCGTCGAGGAGGCGTTCGCACGCTGGGAGGCGGCGGCGTCCTGACGGCGCGCCGCACGCATCCCCGGCGCCGCAGGCGCCCGTGCTCCAGCGCGCGCGGCCGTGCGACGGCTGGGCTTCCGACCGCTCGATCGGCAAGATGGCCTCGATGCTGCTGACCCGCGAAGCGAGCGAGGCCGGCTCGTCGCAGGAGCGCGACGTGGCGCGCACCTCGCCGCGGAGCATGCTGGCCGGTCCGATCGTCGCGCTCGTGACGCTCGTCGCGGCGGTCGCGGCGACGCGCGCGGCCGGCGTGCCGCTGCGCGACCCCGACCACGTCGCCGGGCGGCGCCTGGCGTGGGTCGTGCTGCTCGTCCTCGGGCTGGTGCTGCTCGACGTCGTCGTCCGCGCCGGCCGGCGCTCGCGCGGGCTCGCGCCGTCGTGGGCGGCGCTGCGCGAGGTGCGGCGCGAGCGCTGGCGCTGGGACCGCGGGCTGGCCGTCGGCAGCGCGCTCGTGAGCTTCTACGTCTGCTACCTGGCGTACCGCAACATCAAGAGCACCGTTCCGCTGCTGCGGCCCGGCGACCTGTTCGATCGCCAGCTCGCCGACATCGATCGCGCGATCTTCGGCGGCAGCGACCCCGCCGCGCTGCTGCACTCGCTGCTGGGGACCGGCGCGCCCACGCAGGTGCTGTCGTTCGTGTACCTGTTCTTCGTCGTCTTCGTGCCGCTGACGCTGGCGCTGGCGCTCGTCTTCTCGCCGAACCTGCCGGGCGGGCTGTTCTTCGCGACCGCGATGTCGATCAACTGGCCGCTGGGCGCGGCCACGTACCTCATGCTGCCGGCGCTGGGGCCCGTCTATGCGACGCCCTGGGAGTTCGCGCACCTGCCGGCCTCGAACGTGTCGGACCTGCAACATCTCATGCTCGACCAGCGGCTGGAGTTCCTGCGCGACCCGGCGGTCGCCGGCACCGCCCAGAGCATCGCGGCCTTCGCCTCGCTGCACGTCTCGATGATCCTCACCGCCGCGCTGGCGGCGCATCTGCTGCGGCTCGACCGGCGCGTGCGGGTCAGCCTCTGGGCGCTGCTCGCGGCCTCGGTCACGGCGACGATCTACCTCGGCTGGCACTACGTCGTCGACGACATCGCCGGCGTCGCGATCGCGCTGGCCGCGCTCGCGCTCGCGCGCGTCCTCACCGGCTTCGAGCTGCCGAGCCGGCGGCGACTCGCAGCGCCGAAGATCGCGGCCGGCCCGGCCGCCGACGAGACGCACGCATGACCCAGCGCCGCGATCCCTCGGCCGGGCGCGGGCGAGCGCGCCTCTCGCCCGCGGCGCTCGCCAGCAGGCTGCGCTCCGCCTCGCCGTCGCAGGCCGGCGGCGGCCCGGCCGCGGCGCAGTCGGACGCGCTCGAGCTGCCCGCGCCGCGCAGCGTCCTCGCCGGGCCGTTCGTCGCGCTCGTGACGCTGCTCGCCGCGATCGCGGCGACGCAGGCGGCGGGCGTGCCGCTGCGCGACCCCGACAACGTCGCCGCCAAGTACCTCGTGCTCGTGGGCTTCGGGGTGTGGGTGATGGTGATGCTCGACATCGCGATCCGAGCCCGGCGCCGGGCGGGCACGCGGTGGCCGTCGCGCGCCGCGATGCGGGCCGTCCGGCGCGAGCGGTGGAGCCCGTACCGCTGCGTGGCCGTCGCGAGCGCGCTCGTTGGCTTCTACGTCTCCTACCTGGCCTATCGCAACATCAAGAGCGTGATCCCGCTGCTGCGGCCGGGCGAGCTCTTCGACCGCCAGCTGGCGGACTTCGACCGTGCGATGTTCGGCGGGAGCGATCCCGCGGCGCTGCTGCACTCGCTGCTCGGCACCGGCGTGCAGACGCACGTCCTGTCGGCGATCTACGTCTTCTTCATCGTGCTGTTGCCGCTGTCGCTGGCGCTCGCGCTCGTCTTCTCGCCGAACCTTCCCGGTGGGCTGTTCTATGCGACGGCGCTGTCGATCAACTGGCCGCTCGGTGCCGCCACCTACCTCATGCTGCCGGCGCTCGGGCCGGTCTACGCGACGCCCGCCCAGTTCGCGCACCTGCCGGCGTCGACCGTCACGGAGCTGCAGGGCATCCTGCTCGACCAGCGGTTGGAGTTCCTGCGCGACCCGGCCGTCGCGGGCACCGCCCAGGCGATCGCGGCGTTCGCGTCGCTGCACGTCTCGATGATCTTCACGGCCGCCGTCGCCGCCCACCTGCTCGGCCTGCACCGGCGGCTGCGGATCGGGCTGTGGATGCTCCTGGCGGTATCGGCGATGGCGACCGTCTACCTCGGCTGGCACTACGTCGTCGACGACGTCGCGGGCGTCGTCATCGCGCTCGCCGCGCTCGCGCTGGCGCGGATCCTCACCGGCGTCGACCTGCGCACCGCGCGCGAGGGCTGGCGCCGGCCCGCGCACGAGTCGTCGTACTGAGCGCGGGCTCGCGCAAGATCCTTTCGCCAGCGCGGCGACGAGGCGCGAAACGTTGCGCCACAACGCAAGACCACGGTCTTGGCCGACGCTGCGCGACGTGTCACCGTGTGGGCATGAGCTCCGCGCTCACATGGGGCCGCCGGGTGCTGATGTGCCCGCCGGACCACTTCGACGTCCGCTACGCGATCAACCCGTGGATGGACGTATCCGTCGAGGTCGATCGCGCGCGCGCCCGGCGCCAGTGGGACGCGCTCGTCGCCGCGCTGCGCGCGGCCGGCGCCGGCGTCGAGCTGCTCGACCCGGTGGCGGAGCTGCCGGACCTCGTCTTCACGGCGAACCTCGGGCTCGTCGACGGCACGACGTTCATCCCCGCGCGCATGCGCCATGCCCCGCGCCAACCCGAGGTGGCGCACGCGCAGGCGTGGTTCGCGGAGCGCGGCTACGAGCTGCGCCGCCTGCGCGAGGACGTCGTGCAGGAGGGAGCCGGCGACGCGCTGCCGTTCGGCGACGCGCTCGTCGGCGGCTACCGCACCCGCTCATCGGCGTCGGCGTACGTCGACCTGGCGCGGATCGTCGACGGCCGGATCGTCCCCGTCGAGCTCGTCGACCAGCGCCTGTATCACCTCGACCTGGCGTTCTGCCCGCTCGACGAGCGCACCGCGCTCGTCGCGCCGGACGCGCTCGACGCCGACGGCGCCCGCGCGCTCAGCGCGCTCGTGCCCGACCCGATCCTGCTGACCGCCTGCGAGGCGCAGGCGTTCTGCGCCAACGCGGTCGTCGTCGGGCGCACCGTCGTGATGGCGCACTGCACGCCGCGGCTGCGCCGCGAGCTGCGCGCGCGCCGCCTCGAGCCGGTCGTCGTCGACGTCTCGGAGTTCGTCAAGGCCGGTGGGGGCCCGCGCTGCATGACGCTCGCGCTCGACACGCGGCTCGGCCGCGAGGATCCCGCCGCCGCGGCGGAGCGCCACACGGCCCGCAACTACCACCCGCTGCCCGTGACGGTCACGCGCGCCGAGGGCGCGTGGGTGCACGACGACCGCGGCCGGCGCCTGCTCGACGCGCTGTCGGCCTACTCGGCGCTGAACTTCGGCCACCGCCACCCGCGGCTCGTCGCCGCCGCGCGCGCCCAGCTCGATCGCGTGACGCTCACGAGCCGCGCCTTCCACAACGACCAGCTCGGGCCCTTCGCGCGCGGCCTCGCGGAGCTGTGCGGCAAGGACCGCGTGCTGCCGATGAACACCGGCGCCGAAGCCGTCGAGACCGCGATCAAGACCGCACGCCGGTGGGGCTACGCGGTCAAGGGCGTACGGCCCGGGCGCGCGAAGGTCCTCGTCTGCGACGGCAACTTCCACGGCCGCACGACGACGATCGTGTCGTTCTCCAGCGACCCGCTCGCGCGCGCGGGCTTCGGGCCCTTCACGCCGGGCTTTCGCAGCGTGCCGTTCGGCGACGCCGCCGCGCTCGCGGCCGCGCTGGAGGCCGACGAGGAGATCGTCGCCTTCCTAGTCGAGCCGGTGCAGGGGGAGGCCGGCGTGGTGATCGCGCCCGACGGCTACCTGCGCGCGGCACGGCGGCTGTGCAGCGAGCACGGCGTGCTGCTCGTCGCCGACGAGATCCAGTCCGGCCTCGGGCGCACCGGGCGGACGTTCGCCTGCGAGCACGAGGGCGTCTCGCCCGACCTGCTCGTCCTCGGCAAGGCGCTCGGCGGCGGCATCGTCGCGCTGTCGGCGGTCGTCGGAGACGATGACGTGCTCGGCGTCTTCGGCCCGGGCTCGCACGGATCGACGTTCGGCGGCAACCCGCTCGCCTGCGCCGTCGGCCGGGCGGTGCTCGAGCTGCTGGCGAGCGGCGAGCCGCAGGCCAACTCCGCGCGGCTCGGCGCCCGCCTGCGGGCCGGGCTCGACGGCGCCGCCCCGGCGGCCCTGTCGGCCGTCCGCTCGCGCGGGCTGTGGTTCGGGCTCGACCTGCAACCGGGCGAGCGCCGCAGCGCGCGCGACGTCTGCGAGGACCTGCTCGACGCCGGCGTGCTCGCCAAGGACACCCACGAGCGCACGGTGCGACTCTCGCCGCCGCTGACGATCACGACCGCCGAGACCGACTGGCTGCTCGAGCGGCTGCTGGCGGTGCTCGACGCCCCCGCGCCGCTGCGCCTCGCCGCGCCGCCGCGCGGCCCGGCATCCTTCGCGGCATAGACGCGATCGACCGCCGCATCGTCGCCGAGCTGCTCGAGGACGGGCGCCTCAGCCTGGCCGAGCTCGGCGAGCGCGTGAGCCTCTCCTCGCCGGCGGTCAAGCGGCGCGTCGACCGGCTGCGCGCCAGCGGCGTCATCGCGGGCTTCACCGCGCGCGTCGATCCCGCTGCGCTGGGACAGCACACCGAGGCCTTCGTCGAGGTCTACTGCGAGGCCAACATGAGCCCCAGCGCCCTGCGCGAGACGCTCGCCGGCGAGACCGAGGTCGTGGCGGCCTACACGGTCACGGGCGAGGCCGACGCGCTCGTGCACCTGCGCGCGACCGACGTCGGACACCTCGAGGCGACCGTCGAGCGCATCCGCGCCAATCGCGAGATCGCGCGCACGAAGACGATCATCGTGCTCAGCCGGCTCATCTCGCGCGGCAGCTAGCGCGTCATGCCGCGGCCCGACGCGCTAGCTTCCCGCCGGATGCGCCGACGGTCCCTCCGTGTCGCCGCCCTCGCCGCGCTCGTCGCCGCGGTCGCGGCCGCGCCCGCCGGCGCGCACCCCGAGGGACAGCCCGCCGGCCACAGCGAGGCGGAGGCCGCGGCGGCGTCGACCGGCGCGGCCGCGCTGCAACAGGGCCCGCAGCCCGCCGGGCCGTGCACCGAGGCCGCCGCCGCCTCGATGCCGATCGGTGAGGGCCACCGCCACGACGACATCGCACAGCACCGGTTCGGCTGCCGCATGGAGCAGGTCGCGTTCCTGCCGCTGATCGAGCAGCTGAAGGACCGCCCGAACGTCATCCTCGGCGAGATGGACGTCAAGGCCGACATCGCCGCCGTGGCGATCACGTATCCCCGCGGCGGCGTGCTGTTCTTCGACGTCTCCGACCCCGCGCGGCCGCGCTACCTCTCGCGCTACGACGCGACGGAGTGCGACCAGCTGCTCATGGACATCAACTGCGGCGCGTTCGTCGACCTCTCGCGCGACGGCAGGACCGCGTACCTCTCCATCCAGAAGCTCACGCTGCTGCCGAGCCTGCCGGCGAGCCTCGACGCCGCCAACCAGAGCGTCGCGGGCGTGGACGTCATCGACGTCGCGAACCCGCGCCGGCCGGTGCGGACGCAGTTCTACCCGATCGCCGGCATCGGCGGGGTGCACACCGTGCGGTCGCACACGATTCCGCCGGGCCCGTCGAGCGCCGGCAGGCCGCGCGCCCCGGGCGAGTACGTCGTCTCCAACCAGAACGGCGTCGGGATCGACATCGCGAAGGTCACGAAGGTCGCCGGCAAACGCGTCCTGACGACCGTCCGCCAGCTCACGACGACGGACATCGCCGCGACGATCCAGAACAACGAGGTCCACGACACCTTCATCCAGAACGACCCGCTCGACGGCCGCACGTACCTCTACAACGCCGCCGGCTTCGCGACCGGCTTCAACGTCTACGACATGACCGACCCGATGCGGATCTCGCAGGTCGCCGAATGGGACCTCACGCCGGAGTGCGAGGACGACTGGTACGCGCACACGATCGACGTCACGCACCGCAACGGACGCCGCTACGTGACGATGCCCGCAGAGATGCTGCTCATGGTCGACCGCAACTCGCCGAGCGGGCTGGCGGAGATGTCCGACGACGACAAGGCCGCCGGCTGCGGGACGTTCGTCGGCAATGGCGACAGGCCAGGGCCGCTGTGGATCGTCGACGCGACCGACTTCTCCAAGCTCGGGCCCGCGAACGACAAGAAGACGCCCGCCCAGGCTGCCGCGACCGACGCGGCGCTCAAGCAGGCCTCGCAGGACGCGCTCGTCGCGACGTGGACGAACCCCGCCGGCCGCGCCGGCGGCTCGCTGACCTTCTCGCCGCACAACCAGCAGATCGTCGGCGACCGCATCTACCTGTCGCACTACCACGGCGGCGTCTACGTGCTCGACGCCTCGGCCGCGTTCGCGGGCCGGCGCGAGCGGCCGAAGGAGCTTGCCTTCATCGTGCCCCACGGCGAGCGCACCCGCCCGCTGCTCGGCCAGCCGCCGCTGCACGGGCTGCTCGGCCGCTTCTTCACCGACTTCCCGCTCGGCCGTCCCGAGATCTGGGACATGGTCGCCGTCAAGGACCACGTGCTCGCGGCGGACATGACCGGCGGCCTGTACTCGCTGCGCCTCGACGAGAGTCCGCTGCCGCTGTGCGCGGACACGAGGCGGCCACGCTCGGTCCTGAGCCGCGCGCGCTCGCGCATCGGCGCGCGCCGCATCGTGCTGCGCGGAACGGCGAGCGACCGCGGGTGCAGCGCGACGCCGGCGACCCGCCGGCGCCCGGGGGCGATTCGCCGCGTGAGCGTCGCGGTCGCCCGCAGGCAGGGCAGCCGCTGTCGCTTCCTGTCGCGCAACGGCACGCTCGGCCGCGTGCGCAGCTGCCGGTCGCGCGCGTACCTCACGGCGCGCGGCACGCGGCGCTGGCGCCTGGAGCTGCGCGGCCGCTTCGGCGCTGGGACCTACGAGGTCACGGTCCGCGCGCGCGACGCGGCCGGCAACGCCGGGCCGGCGAAGACGGCGAGATTCCGGGTGCGCTGAGCAGGCGCAGGCAGCGCGACGCGCACCCCGCTCGGCTTGCGCATAATCGAGCGGTGAGCTTCAGGGAGACCGCGCCGCGAGCCGGCGCGTGCGCGCTGCCGTGACACCGGCGCTGCGCCGCTCGCTTCCGGCCGTTCCGGCCTCGGTCCCGAGGCTGCGCGCGGCCGTCGCCGACTTCGTCGCCGCGGCCGGCGTGCGCGAGCCGCAGCTCGCGGCGGTCAAGCTCGCGGTGTCCGAGGCGGTGACGAACGCCGTCGTCCACGCCTACGCCGACGCGGACGCGCCGGGAGACGTCCACGTGCAGACGTTCGTCCACGGCGACACGCTGTACGTGACGGTCAGCGACGACGGTGCCGGCATCATGCCGCGGCTCGACAGCCCCGGCCTCGGCGTCGGCCTGCCGTTCATCGCGGAGACCGCCGACACGCTCGACATCGCCACCACCGACGCCGGCGGGACGGAGCTGCGGATGTCCTTTCGCCTCGGGTCGCCGGAGGCCAACTAGGATCGCGCCATGGAGGTGCCGCCGCTTCGCGAGCGCCACTATCCGCGCGTCCCTGGCGAGATCAAGCGCACCGACGCCGACGTGCCGCTGGAGGCGCGCCGCGCGCGCGCCCGCACCGCGGCGACCGCGGCCGCGCTGCTGCGCGGCGAGCCGCGGTCGCCGGCGCTCGTCGCGAGCGCCGACGGCGCGATCGCGCGGCTGCTGCTGACGATCCCCGGCTATGCGGCCGCCGGCGTCGGCAATCCGTACGCCGTCGTCTTCCGCGACCTGCTGGTCAAGCTGCCCGACGACATCGAGCTCGTCATCCTCACGCACGACGGCGTGGCGGCGACCGTCGGCGAGTGGGTGCAGGCGGCGGCGCGCGACGCGCCCGTGCAGATCGTCTCGACCGACGACTTCCTCGGCTTCTCGGTCTGGGCGGAGGACGGCTACGCCGTCGTCGTCGAGGAGGACGGCGCCGGCGCCTTCGTCGAGCCGGCCGCGTTCCCGCGCTACGGCGACGCGCTCGTCGCCGACCGCGTCGCCGAGGCCGTCGGCATGGGCCTCTTCCAGGCGCCGCTGCACCTCCAGGGCGGCAACCTCCTGATCGGCGACGACTTCTTCCTCATCGGCGTCGACTACCCGCTGCTGACGTTCGCCGAGGGCATCCTCAGCGCGCCGCCCGGCGTCGCCGAGGACGATCTCATCCGCACCGTCTACCGACGCTACCTCGACGCGGGCAGGACCTTCGTGCCCGTCGGCACGGCGCTGCCCGTGCCGCCCGCCGCGCGCCGCGAGTTCCGTCTCGACGGCGAGACGTGGCTGGAGGAGCTGTACGCCGGCAACGCGCCCGGGACGCGCCAGCCGATCTTCCACATCGACATGTTCGTCAGCCTCGCGGGGCGCGGGGCCGACGACCGCTATCGCGTGCTCGTCGGCGATCCGCGCGAGGCGGCGAGGCTCACCGGCGAGCCGCTGCAGCCGCACGCGATGGCCGAGGCGTTCGACGACATCGCGCGCGGGCTGGCGGCGCGCGGCTACGACGTCGGTCGCAGCCCGCTGCCGCTCGTCCACGAGGACGACCCGCAGGCGCGCCGGCGGTCGTGGTACTTCGCGACGTCGAACAACGCGCTCGTCCACGCGCCCGCGGGCGAGCGCCCGACCGTGCTGCTGCCGACGTACGGGCACGGCCCGTTCGAGGCGCTGCGCGAGACCGATCGCCGCCACGCGGAGATCTGGTCGCAGCTCGGCTACGACGTCGTGGCGCTCGGCGACTTCCACCCGTTCGCGAGCAACCTCGGCGCGGCGCACTGCATCACGAAGTACCTCGGCCGGCGCTGAGCGCCGTCAGCCGCGCGAGCGGGCGCCGACGCCGGTCAGCAGCTCGCGGATGCGACCCGGACCGGCGCCGCCCGGCTCCAGCGGCGGGGTCGGCAGGCCGTCTCCGCGGCGCATGCCCTCGATGAGCTCGAGCAGCGCCTCGCCGGAGCTGCGCGTCGGCGTCCAGCCGAGCTCCGTGCGGGCTCGGGTGGAGTCCATGATCGGCACGCCGAGGCCGAGGTCGAGCCAGCCCGGCGGGGTGGGCTGCAGGCGCATCCGCCAGGTCGCGTCGACCGCGGCGCGCAGCGCCTTGTGCGGTACGGGGACCGGGCGCGCGCCGAGCAGCCGGCCGAGCTCCGGCGGGTCGAGCACGGGCTCTGCGGCGATGTTGAAGGGGCCGCGCACGTCGCTCGTGACCGCCAGGTGGTAGGCCTCGCCGACGTCGAGCGAGTGCACCGCCTGGAACCGCAGGCGCTTCAGCGACGGCACGATCGGAATCAGCTCGCGACGCAGCAGCGCCGTCGGCAGCAGCGGGCCCGCGAACAGGCGGCGGATGCCCGAGGCGGCGTCGGCCTTGAAGATGAGCCCCGGTCGCAGCCGCACCACGCGCATCTCGGGGTGCTCGCGCTCGACGCGGTCGAGGATGCGCTCCGTGTCGGCCTTGTCGCGCGAGTAGAACGACGTGCGGATGCCGTCCGTCGGCCAGCTCTCGTCGACGGCGCGGTCCTTCGGCCCGGGCGAGTAGGCGCCGACCGACGACGCGTAGACGAGGCTCCCGACGCCGGCCGCGGCCGCCGCCTCGAACACGCGCCGGCTGCCCTCGACGTTGACCGCGCGCGTCGTCGGGCGACGGCGCGAGGGCTGGATCAGCCAGGCGAGGTGGACGACGGCGTCGGCGCCGGCGAAGTGCGCCGCGAGGTCGTCGCGGGTCACGTCGGCGGTCACCCAGCGGGTGCGCGGGAAGCTGATCTGCGGGCGCCGGCGGGCGAGGCCGACGATCTCGTCGACGGCCGCGTCGGCCGCGAGCGCGGGCAGCAGGCTGGTGCCGACGTTGCCCGTGGCCCCTGTGACGACGACGCGCATCGCGGCCGGGCTACCCCGCCGCCGCGGGCGCCGAACTCCTCCGCGCAAGCGCCGCGGGGACACCGCGCCGCGAATGGGCCGCGGCGCGCCGGGGCACACGACACGGTGCAACGACCGAAGGAGGCGCCATGCCCGCCAAGAAGGAGGATCTGCCGAGCACCCTGGAGCGCTCGCCGAAGAAGGTGCAGCGCACCTACGAGAAGACGCTCGACAGCGCCGAGGACCAGTACGACAGCGAGAGCCGCGCGCACCGGACCGCGTGGGCGTCGGTCAAGAACGTCGCCGAGAAGAAGGGCGATCACTGGGAGCTCAAGGGCGACGACGGCGGCGGCTCGTCCGACGAGCCGACGAAGCAGGAGCTCTACGAGCGGGCCAAGAAGCTCGGCGTCGAGGGCCGCTCGGACATGGACAAGGAGCAGCTTCGCAAGGCCGTGGAGCGTGCCTCGTGACGCCGACGAAGGAGGGCACGCGCACGGGGCCGTCCGATCCGCAGGCCGAGCAGGGTGGCCGGGAGGCGCGCGACCGCCCGCGGCGCACGTACGGCGGCGTCGACGCCAACAAGCCCAAGCGCGAGCTGCTCGAGGACGCGCGCGAGGCGGGCATCCGCGGACGCTCGCGCATGGACAAGCACGAGCTCGCGGAGGCGCTGCAGCGCCACAACGACCGCGAGACCGCTCGCGCGCGGCGGCGGTAGCGGCGGTGGGGCAGAGGTCCGTCGCCGAGGTCGAGCCGTCCGCCGCCGACGGCCCGACGCCCGCCGGCGGCGCGCTGTCGGTCGTGCTCATCACGCGCAACCGCGCCGACGAGGCGTCGCAGGCGGTCGCGCGGCTCGTCGCGCTGCCCGAGCGCCCCGACGTCGTCGTCGTCGACAACGGCTCGCGTGACGGAACGCCCGAGCGCGTGGCGCGCGACTGTCCGTCGGTCCGGGTCATCGCCGAGCCCGAGAACCGCGGCGCCGCCGGGCGCAACGTCGGTGCGCGCGCCGCGTCCGGTCGCTACGTCGCGTTCTGCGACGACGACTCGTGGTGGACGCCCGGCGCGCTCGCGCGCGCGGCGGCGATCTTCGACGCCCACCCCTCCGTCGCGCTGATCGCCGCCAAGGTGCTGCTCGGCGAGCACCGCCTGCCCGACCCCGCCTGCGAGGAGATGGCGGCCAGCCCGCTGCCGACGCCGCCGCAGCTGCCCGGCCGCCGCGTGCTCGGCTTCATCGCCTGCGGCGCCGTCGTGCGCCGCGACGCGTTCCTGTCCGTCGGCGGGTTCGAGCCGCGCAGCGGCGTCGGCGGCGAGGAGCGGCTGCTCGCCGTCGCGCTCGCCGAGCGCGGATGGGACCTGCTCTACGTCGACGACCTCGTCGTCCACCACCACCCCAGCCCGGTTCGCGATCGCGCCCGCCGCCGCGCGGTTCAGGTGCGCAACGACCTGTGGTTCCACTGGATGCGCCGGCCGCTGCGGCCGGCGCTCGCGGAGGCCCGGCGCGCGCTGGCCGCGGCCGCGCGCGAGCCGGCCGCGCGCGCCGGACTGCTCGACGCGCTGCGCGGCGGCCGCTGGGTCCTGTCGGCGCGGCGCCCGCTGCCCGCCGGCGTGGAGGCGGAGCTGCGCCTCCTGGACGTCAGCGGCCCGCCGGCCGCCCCGGCTCGAGGTGGACGACCTTGACGGCCGTCAGCTCGTCGAGCAGCTCGGGGCCGTAGCCGAGGCCGTCGCCGCTGATCCCGCGCGGGTGCGCCGCCCCGCCGGGCGCGCCGCCGAAGACCGCGTTGACCTTGACCGTGCCAGCGCGCAACTCGGCGCAGGCGCGGGCGGCGTGCTCCTGCGAGCACGTCAGCGCGGTGGCCGCAAGCCCGTAGGCCGTCGCGTTGGCGCGCTCGAGCGCCTCGTCGAAGGACGACACGACGCGCACGGGGGCCACCGGGCCGAAGGTCTCCTCGCGCATGACGAGCATGCCGTCCTCGACGTCGGTGAGCACGGTCGCGGGGTAGAACGTCCCGCTGCCCTCCAGCGGCTCGCCGCCGGTCGCCGCGTGTGCGCCGTGCGCGAGCGCGTCGCCGACCTGCTCGTGGACCGCCTCGCGCGCGCGCTCGTCGACGAGCGGCCCGAGCTCGGACGACGGATCCGTCGCGGGGCCGACGCGCAGCGCGCGTGCGCGCGCGACGAGCGCCTCGACGAACGGCGCGGCGACGGCCTCGTGGACGTAGACGCGCTCCACCGCGACGCAGATCTGGCCGGCGTTCGTGAAGGCCCCGAGCGCCGCCTGCGCGGCCGCCCACTCGGGATCGACGCCGGCGTCGACGATCAGCGGATCGTTGCCGCCGAGCTCGAGCACCGCCTTGGCGCCGCGCGCCGCGCAGCTGCGCGCGATCGAGCGCCCGGCGGCGACCGAGCCCGTGTGCAGTACGACGTCGACGCCGTGGTGGGCGGCCAGCGGCGCACCGGCGCGCGCGTCGCCGTGGACGAGCGTCACGACGCCGTCGGGCAGCTCCGCCGCGAACAGCTCGTGCAGCAGCTCGGAGCAGAACGGGGTGCGCTCCGAGGGCTTGAACACGACCGTGTTGCCGCACGCCAGCGCGGCGGCGAGCCCCTGCGCGGCGATCGCGATCGGGTCGTTCCAGGGCACGATCGCGGCGACGACGCCGCGCGGCTCGTGAACCATCGCGTCGTGTGCCAGCGCGTCGCCCTGCAGCGCCCGCCCGCGGTGCAGCGGGGCGAGCTCGGCGTACTGCTCGATCGCGCCGGCGCCCGCCTCGACGCCGCCGCGCGCGTCGCCGACGAGCTTGCCGCTCTCGCAGGCGTTGCGCTCGGCGAGCTCGCCGGCGCGCGCGCGCAGCGCGGCCGCGACGCGGCGCAGCGCCGCCGAGCGCTCGCCGGCGGGCGTCGCCGCCCATCCCGGGTGCGCCGCGCGGGCGGCGGCGACGGCGGCGTCGACCGCGCTCTCGTCGCCCGCCGGGATGCGGCCGACCGGCTCGCCCGTCGACGGGTCGCGGATCTCGATCGTGTCGGTCTCGGATGCGGTGACGGCCATGGCTTCTCCGATCGGTCAGGACGGCAGGGCGGCGAGCTCGGCGAGGACAGCGCCCGGTTCGATCTCCAGGAGGCCCTCGTGGGGCTCGGACGCGTGCGGGTCGCCCGTGCGCCCGGCCCACAGGACGCGGTGACGCGCCGGGTCGGCCGGCGGCGCGAGCGGGCCCCAGCGCTCGGGGGACGTCGGCCCGAACAGCACGACCGACGGGCGGCCGAACGCCGTGGCGAGGTGCGCGACGCCGGTGTCGCCGCACACGACGCGGCCGGCGTGCGCGACGATCGCGGCAAGCTCCGCCAGGGTCGTTCGCCCGGCGAGCACCGCCTCCGCCGGCAGCGTTGCGCGGCGTGCGACGTCGGCCGCGAGCGCGCGCTCGTCGGGCCCGCCGGTGAGCACGACCTGGCGCCCGGCGGCGGCCTCGGCGGCGGCGACCCGCGCGAAGCGCTCGGCCGGCCAGCGTCGAGCCGCGCTCGCGGCGCCGGGATGCACGACGGTGGCGCCGCGCTGCGAGCGCAGACCGGCCGGCAGCGGCGGCGCCGGCAGCGCCAGGCGCGCCGGCTCGGCCGGGATCCCCGACTCGCGCAGGAGCCGGCACCAGCGCGCGACCTCGTGCTCGTCGGCCTCCCAGCGCGGCATGCCGGCCGTCTCGGCCACGTCGTCGTGCGTGAACGCGACGAGCCGCCGCGGGCGCGCGGCGAGCGCCACGCGATGGGATTGCGGGCCGCGACCGTGGAGGTTGACGAGCAGGTCGGCGCCGTGCGCCGACGGCGGCAGCGGCTGCAGCGGCGCCGCGTCGACGAGCCCGCAGCCGGCAAGCCGCGCCAGCGGCCGCAGCGCTGCCGGCGCCGCGACCGTCACCTCCGCGTGCGGCCAGGCGTCGCGCAGCGCGCGCAGCGCCGGCACGGCGGTCAGCAGGTCGCCGAGGCCGAGGGCGCGCAGCGCGACGATCCTCAAGGCCAGGACGGCTCCGTGGAGACGGACACCATGAGCTCGCGGACGTCGACGCCCGGCGGGCGCGTCAGCGCGAACAGCACGGCGGCGGCAACCTCCTGCGGCGGCGCCAGCACGGCGTCGGGGCCCGGCCTGTACTGCTCCGCGCGGCCGTCGAAGAAGTGCGTCTGCATCCCGCCCGGCAGCAGCAGCGTGACGCCGACGCGGTCGCCGAGCTCGGCCATCAGCGCGCGGGTGAAGCCGACGACGCCGAACTTCGACGCGCAGTACGCCGTCGCGTCGCTCAGCGCCCGCCAGCCGAGCGTCGAGGCGACGGTGACGATCCGGCCCCGGGTCGCCTCGAGATGTGGCAGCGCGGCGCGCACGACGGCGGCGGTCCCGAGCAGGTTCACCGCGATCACGCGCTCCCAGGCCTCGCGCTGCACCTCGTCGAAGCGCCCGCAGGCGTCGGTCCCGGCGGCGGTGACGACCGCGCGCAGGCCGCCGTGGCGCTCGGCGGCGCGCGACACCGCCGCCTCGGCGGCGGCGCTGTCGGAGAGGTCGACGAGCTCGTGGTCGTGGTCGTCGTCCGGGGCGACGAGGTCGAGCACGACCGGCGTGCCGCCCGCGCGCGCGACCGCGTCGGCGACGGCGCGGCCGAGGCCGGAGCTGCCGCCGGTGACGAGGACGGTGCCGAGCGCGACCTCCGACGCGACTGGGTCGTCTGCGACGACGCCGGCGGTGTGATCAGACGGCATGCAGGGCGGCCTCCTGGATGAGTCGGGACGTGGAGCGCCCCTCGAGGAAGGGCAGGACGAGCGCTCGGCCACCCCACGAGGCGAGCACCTGCGCCTCGGGCAGGTCGCGCGCGGAGTAGTCGCCGCCCTTGACCCACAGGTCGGGGCGCAGGCGGCGCAGGACCTCGACGGGGGTGTCCTCGCCGAAGATCTCGACGGCGTCGACGCACGCCAGCGCCGCCAGCACGGCGGCGCGATCGGCCTCGCCGACCAGCGGCCGTCGCGGGCCCTTCAGTCGGCGCACCGACGCGTCGGAGTTCAGGCAGACGACGAGGCAGTCGCCGAGCGCGCGGGCCGCCTGCAGCGTGTTGACGTGGCCGGGGTGCAGCAGGTCGAAGCAGCCGCCCGTCGCCACGACGGTCCCGCCCTGCGCCCGCACGCGCGCGATGACCTCCGCCGCGCCGGACGCGCGCGACGGCGTCGCCGGGGGCGCAGCGCCCGCGACGCCCGAGGCGCCGCCGGCCGCGACGAAGGCCGAGGCGGCGGCGACGGCGCCGCGCACCGCGTGGGGCACGTCGCCGCCGGCCGCGAGGACCTCGGCCGCGCGCGAGGCGAAGCGATCGCCGGCGCCGCACGGGTCGCCGACGGGGACGGCGTCGGCCGGGACGGCGAGCGGCGGACCGGATGCGCCGACCGCCACGGCGCCCTCGGCGCCGCGCGTGATACAGACCCAGCGCGCGTCCCAGCGCTCGCGCAGCGCCTCGCCGCGCGCGATCGCGCCGTGCGGGCCCTCGCCTGCGACGTCGGCCGCGAAGCCGCGCGCCTCGACGTCGTTCGGCGTGGCGAGCAGCGCTCCGCCGACGGGCCGGGGCCCGCGCGGATGCGGGTCCCACACGACCGGCACGTCGCGCGCCGATGCGCGCGACAGCGCGTCGCGCAGCCCGTCCTCGGCGGCGACGCCGCGGCCGTAGTCGGAGACGAGGACGGCGTCGGCCCAGCCGATCGCGGCGCGCGCGGCGGCCGTGGCGCGCCCGACGGAGCCGGGCTGCGAGCCGCGATCGACGCGCAGCAGCGCGCGCCCCTGCGAGCGCACGCGGATCTTCTCCGGAGTGTGGCCGTCGAGGCCGACGTCGACGACCTCGACGCCGCGGTCGCGCAGCGCCCGCGCGAGCTCGCGCCCCGCCGCGTCGGGCGCGAGCGCCGTGACGAGGCGCACCTCGTGCCCGCCGCCGGCGGCGAGCGCCGCCGCCAGGCCTGCGCCGCCCGGGCGCACGGTCGTGCGGTCGTGGTCGACGATCGGCACGGGGGCGTCGGGCGCCAGGCGCCGGACCTCGCCCTCGACGTCGCGGTCGAGCAACGCGTCACCGAGGACGGTGAGGCGCACCGCGCTCATTGCGAGGGCCCGCCTTCCGAGAGGATGCTGGCGACGGTCGAGCGATGATGCGCAGTCACGCGTGGACCTCCGTCCGGCGCTCGCTGCGCGGGCGCGAGAGGTCGTCCATCGCCGCGTCGACGGCGGCGCACAGGACGTGGATCGCCACGAGGTGCAGCTCCTGGATCGTCGACGTGCGCTCGGCGCCGATCGAAACGACCTCGTCGCAGAGGTCGGCCAGCGGGTTCGGCGCCGGGCCGGTCAGCCCCCACACCGTCATCCCGCACTCGTGTGCGGTGCGCGCGGCGGCCAGGACGTTCGCCGAGCGCCCCGACGTGCTGATCGCCACCAGCACGTCGCCCGCACGTCCGTGCGCCCACACCTGCCGCGCGAACGCCGCCTCGATGCCGAAGTCGTTGGCGATCGCCGTCAGGGTCGAGGTGTCGGCGTGCAGGCAGATCGCGCTCAGCGCCATGCGGTCGGTCTCGAAGCGCCCGACGAGCTCGGCCGTGAGATGCTGCGCCTCGGCGGCGCTGCCGCCGTTGCCGACGGCCAGCAGCCGGCCGCCGGACTGCAGCCGGCGCGCGAGCCGCCGGCCCCAGTCCTCCGCGCGCAGGAGGTCGTCGCCGCAGTCGTCGAGCGCCGCGCGCAGCTGGCGCACGTGCGTGCTCGTCGCGCCGCGGCGCGTGACGCGCCTGCGGCGGCTGGCGCGGCGCCGCTGGGCGACGAGCTCCTCGTAGATGTCGAGCGTGGAGAGCGCGACGCGGTCCCAGTCGTAGAGCTGGCGGGTGCGCCGCACGCCGGCGCGGCCCTGCGCTGCGCGCGCGTCGGGGTCGGCCAGCAGCTCGCGCAGGACGCCGGCCAGGCGCTGGGGGTCGCGCGGCGGCACGTGCCGGCCCGTCACGCCGTCCACGACGGTGTCGATCATGCCGCCGACGGCGCTTGCGACGACCGGCACGCCGCAGGCCATCGCCTCCAGCGGCGTGATCCCGAACGGCTCGTACCAGGGGACCGTGACGAGCGCGTCGGCGGAGCGCAGCAGCGGCGGCAGGGCGTCGTGCTCGAGGCAGCCGCGCAGGTGGACGCAGTCGGCGACGCCGTGGCGCTCGGCGAGCGCGCGCAGGCGGCGCGCCTCGGGGTCGTCCGGCAGCTCGGCGGCCGGCGGGCCGCCGGCGATGACGAGCTCGCAATCCTCGACCTCCTCGAGGGCGCTGATGATGTTGCCGATGCCCTTGCGCTCCACGAGGCGGCCGGCATAGACGAGCCGGTGGCGCAGCGGGCCGCGCGGCTCGACGGCGCCCTTCGGGCGGAAGCGCTCGAGGTCGACGCCGCAGGGGACGACGTGGACCTTCGAGCGGTCGGCGCCGAGGCGCATGAGCTCGAACGCCTCGTCCGTGCACGTCGCGACGATCCGGTCGGCGGTCGCGACGATGTCGCGCTCGATGCCGAGGCGCTCAGCGGGGCTCGTGTCGCCGCTTCCCTGGTAGCGGCGCTTGACGACGCCGAGGGCATGGAAGGTCTGGACGACCGGCAGCTCGAGGCCGGCCGCCGCCTGCAGCGTCGCGACGCCCGACATCCAGAAGTGGCTGTGGACGATGTCGGGGCGCTCGTCGCGCCACTGGCGCTCGAGCTCCGCCGCGAAGGCGTCCATGTGGACGAGCAGATGGTCCTTGGCGATCGGCGCGGGCGGCCCGGCATCGACGTGATCGACCTCGACGCCCTCGCACAGCCGGATGCGCCGCGGCAGGTCGGGGTCGTCGCGGCGCGTGTGCACGACGACCTGCGCGCCGCGGCGGGCCAGCCCGCGGGCGAGCGCCGCCACGTGGACGTTCTGCCCGCCGGCGTCCTCGCCGCCGAGGGCGGCCAGCGGGCTAGCGTGCTCCGAGACCAGCGCGATTCGCATGTGCCGTCACCTCCGTCAACAGGGCGTCCCAGTCGGCCAGGAACCGCTCCAGGCCGAAGCGCTCCAGCGCATGCGTCCGTGCGGCGTCGCCCGCGGCGCGGGCGGCCTCCGGATCGTGCAGGAACGCGTGAGCCGCGCTCACGACGACGTCGATCCGGGTGGACACGACGCCCGCCTGCGCGGGCACCGCCTCTCCCGCCTCCGTCGTCGCCAGCGCTGCCACCGGCATGCCGAGCTGCATCGCCTCGATCAGCGACAGCCCCAGCGAGGTCCAGCGGATCGGGTGCACGTAGCACCGCCGCCGGGCCATCTCGTCGTGCAGCCGCTCGTGCGGGAGGTCCTCGAATCCCCCCAGCGCAGCCGCATCCATCCCGAAGAGGTCGATCGGCACGCCGGCCCGCTCGAAGCGCGGCAGCAGGTCCGTGCCCGTCACGCGGCCGCGCCGGCGGGCCTCGTTGATGACGACCGCCGCGCGCTCGAGCTCGCCGGTGTAGCGGTGGCCGGGGTCGACGATGCCGTGCTCGATCACGCGCGTGCGCGTGGTCCCGCAGTCCCAGAAGAGCTCGTTGAAGTGGGTCACGTGGCAGACGACGAGGTCGTCGCGGTCGGCGGCGGGATGGCGCATCTCCGCGACCCGGCCCTGGGGGGCGTTGTGCTCGACGTAGACGGCCGGCAGGTCGCGGCCAGGGCGGCGCCCCGTCCACGCCTCGCACAGCTCGGCGAGCTCGTGCGGGCGCTGCAGCAGCACGACGTCGATGTCCGCGTCGCGCAGCTCGTCGGGGGACAGCTCCACGACCGACTCGGGCCAGTCCCACGTGCGCGCGCGGCCGCGCCCGTCGGGCCCGCGCCCCGGCAGGACCGGCACGACGTAGTCGTGCTCGCCGTGGACGAGCGCCGTCGTCCACGAGCCGTGCACGTGCCACAGCAGGACCCTCACGCCGCGACCGCCTCCGTGCGGCCCGCGCCGGCGATGCAGTCGACCGCCTGCACGACGTCCTCGACCGTCACCCCGCCGAGGCACGGGTGGCCCGCCACCGGGCACTCGCGGGCGCGGCAGCCGGCGCACGGGACGTCGACGAACAGCAGCTCGTGGGCGACCGCCCAGGGCCGCCAGCGCGCCGGCGCGACGGTCGGGGCGAAGAGCGAGACGACCGCCGTGCCGACGGCCGCGGCGAGGTGCGCCGGCCCGGTGTTGCCGACGACGACGGCGTCCGCGCCGGCGAGGACGCCCGCGAGCTGCGCGAGCGTCGTCGCGCCGCCGAGGTCGCTGACGCCTTCGCGAGGCGGCCCGGCGACCGCGGCGGTCAGCGCGCGCTCACCGGGCGCGCCGGTCACGACGACGTCGCGTCCGGCGGCGGCGAGTGCGTCGACGAGCTCGCGGTTGCGCTGCGGCGACCAGGCGCGGGCCGGCACGGACGCACCGGGATGCACGACGACGTAGCGCTCCGGCAGCGCGAGCCCGGACGCGGCGCTGCGCGAGCCGGCGGTCACGCGCAGGGCGCCGTCGTCGTCCTGCGGGAGCGCGAACCCGAGCGACTCCGCGACGAGCAGCGCGCGCTGGGCCTCGTGCACGTCGCCCGGGTCGCGCACGCGGACGTCGAGCAGCGACCCGGGGTAGTCCTCGCTGACGGCGGCGATGCGCGGCACGCCGGCCATTCGCATGAGCAGCGCGGTCGGCAGCGGGCTCTGATGGAACGAGGTGAGGATCACGCCGGCGTCGGCGCCGACGGCCGCGATCGCGTCGACGTAGGCGTCGATCGCCGCTCGCTCTACGGGCGGCGGCTCGGGGTCGATCCACTCGGCGCGGCGCACGATGACGTCGTCGACGCCGGGCAGGAGCGCGGCCGCCTGGACGCCGCGCGGACCGCACAGCAGCGTGACTCCGTCGCAGCCGGCGGCGACGGCGCGGATCGCCGGTCCGGCGAGCAGCACGTCGCCGTCGTTGTCGAGGCGGCTGACGAGCGCGCGCATCAGGCCGCCGCCTTCGTCGCATGACGCTCGGCGCCCGGCGCGGCCGGCGGCGCGCGCAGCTCGGCGAGCTCGCCGGCCTGCGGCTCGGGCGCACGCAGCAGCAGCTCGACGGCGGCGTGCAGCGACGGCGCGCGCTCGGCCGCGGCCGCCACCTCCTCCGCGCGCGTCACGACCGTCGGGACGAGAACGCCGCGCATCCGCGCGGCACGGGCGGCCTCCATGTCGGCCCCGATGTCGCCGATCATCGCGCAGCGCAGCGGATCGACGCCGAGCGCGGCCGCGGCGTCCAGCAGCATCCCGGGCGCGGGCTTGCGACAGGCGCAGCCGTCCTGCGGCGCATGCGGGCACCAGCGCACGTCGTCGAACGGGCCGAGCAGCTCGACGGCGCGCGCCATGACGTCCTGCGCCTGCCGCTCGGTGAGCAGGCCACGGCCGATGCCGCTCTGGTTGGAGACGAGCGCCAGCCGGATGCCGCGCGCACGCAGCCGGTCGAGGGCGGCGCGCGCACCGGGCAGCGGCGCGACCGCGCGCGGATCGCCGTTGTAGGGCACGTCGTGGACGAGTGTGCCGTCGCGGTCGACGAGGACCGCCAGCGGCGGCGCCGGCCGCGGCCCGTCGCTCGCCGAAGCCAGCACGCGCGCGCGGACCATGCCGGCGACGCGGTGGGCGGTCGCGACCGTCGGCATCGCCGCGCTAGTGAGCGCCATCGCCGCGATCTCCTGGCGCGTGCGCGGACCCGGCGCGATCCGCGCCCACGCGAGCTCGGCGGTGCCGGCGAGCCACGCGGCGCCCGCGGCCGCCGCCGCTCGCCGGCCGCCGGCCAGCGCCGCGCCGGCGGCGAGCGCTCCGGCGGCGGTCGTGGCGGCGTGACGGGCGAAGCGGCCGGGCGGGGCGCCGGCCGACTCTCGCCAGCCGCGGCCGTGGAGGACGTCCATGAGCGCGTCGTCGGCGTTGCCGGCCTGCTTGCGCAGCGAGACCCAGCGGTCGGCCGGCGCGACCGGGTGCGTGACGCTGCGCCGCCCCTGCGCGATCACGAGCCCGCGCGCCGCGAGCCGCAGCCCGATGTCGGAGTCCTCGCGGTAGGCGCGCGGGAAGCGCTCGTCGAATCCGCCGACGGCCTGCAGCGCGGCGCGGCGGTAGGCCATGTCGGCGGTCGCCCAGCGCGCGCGCTCGAGCCCGGCGACGTTGCGCTCCCAGTCCGTCGGCCGGCGCGCGCGTGGCAGCGGCACGCGGATTCGGCCCTGCGAGCCTGCGACGTCCGGCGCGAGCGCCGCGACGTCGGCGGCCAGGTCGGCGCGCCATGCCGGCGACGGGAGGACGTCGTCGTCGAGGAACGCCACCCACGGCGCGCGCGCCGCCCGCCAGCCGGCGTTGCGTGCGGCCGCCGGGCCGCGCCCGCCGCCGCGCAGCACGAACGTGCGCCCGTCGAGCGCGGGCGGGACCGCGACGGGCAGCGGTCGCGTCGCGTCGCGGCGGTCGTCGACGAGCAGCACGCGCTCGGGCGGCGGCCCGGCGGCGGCCGCCAGCGCGGCGAGCAGCGCCTCGAGCGACGGCCGCCCGGTGGTGGGCACGACGACGTCGTAGCGCTCGCCGCGCTGGCTCACGCGACGCTCTCCAGCTCGCGGATGCGTCCCGGCGCGCGGTCGCGGCGCACGACGTACGGGCCGATGGCCAGCAGGTCGACGGGCGCGGAGCCGAAGCACTCCAGCGCGTCGCGCGGGTCGTCGACCATCGGGCGCCCGGCGGTGTTCAGCGACGTGTTGACGACGACCGGCACGCCCGTGCGCGCGTGGAACTCCTCGAGCATCCGCGCGACGAGCGGTTCCTCCGCGGGGTCGACGGTCTGCACGCGCGCGGTGCCGTCGACGTGCACGACGGCGGGGATCCGCTCCCGCCACGCCGGCTCGACGTCGTGGACGAACAGCATGTGCGGCGACGGGTGGCGGCCGGCGAAGATCGCGGGCGCCTCGCGCTCGAGCACCATTGGCGCCACCGGCCGGAACTGCTCGCGGCCCTTGACGTCGTTGAGGCGCTCGAGGTTGCCGAGCTGCCGCGGGTCGGCGAGCAGGCTGCGGTGCCCGAGCGCGCGCGGGCCGAACTCGCTGCGGCCCTGAAACCACGCGACGATCCCGTCGGCGGCCAGCGTGTCGGCGACCTCGGCGGCGACGTCGTCGGGGCGCTCGAAGTCGATGCCGGCGCGCTGCAGCCAGCTGGCGAGCTCGTCGTCGCTCCAGGCGCGGCCGAGCGCGGCGGTCGCCATCGGGCGCACGTGGTCGCCGGCGTCGGCGGCGACCTGCAGCGCGGCGCCGAGCGCCGTCCCGGCGTCGCCGGCGGCGGGCTGCACCCAGATGTCGGCGAACGGCCCCTCGCGCAGCAGCCGCGCGTTCGCGACGCAGTTCAGCGCCACGCCGCCGGCCATCGTCAGTCGCGCCTCGCCGGTGCGCCGCTGCAGCCACCGCGCGAGATCGAGCAGCACCTCCTCGACGAGGGACTGGACCGTCGCCGCAAGGTCGGCGTGGTCGGGCGTCCAGCCGTCGCCGCCCCTCGGCAGCGCCGGCGCGAAGCGCGACCAGTCGACCGGCTCGGTGCGAAAGCCGCCGTCGCCGGTGGCGTGGACGCGCTCGCGCAGCTCGGCGGCGAAGCGTGGGCCCCCGTAGGACGCCATCGCCATGACCTTGTACTCGTCCGACGAGCGGCGAAACCCGAGATGTTCGGTGAGCTCCTCGTACAGCAGCCCCAGCGAGTGCGGCAGCTCCTGGACGTGCAGCGTCTCCAGCCGCCCGCCGGCGTCGTAGCGGCCGAGCAGCGAGGAGGCGCGCTCTCCGCGGCCGTCGGCGACGATGACGGCCGAGCTCTCGTACGGCGAGGCGAGCTGCGCCGACGCGGCGTGTGCGACGTGGTGGCGCACGAACGACACGATCGACGGGTCGAAGCCGAGCGTCTGCAGGAAGCGCGGCGCGCGCTCGACGAAGAGCGTCCGCAGGCCCTCCCAGGCGTCGGCGGTCAGGTCGGGGCCGGCCGGCCGCGCCAGCGCCGGGTCGTAGGAGTAGGCGACGACGTCGATGTCGGCGGGCCGCAGGCCGCCCGCGGCGAGGCAGAAATCGATCGCCTGCTCGGGCAGCTCCCAGGTCGAGAAGGGCACCGGCGACTTGCCGTGCTTGCGGCGGCTGAAGCGCTCCTCCTCGGCGGCGGCGACGATCTCGCCGTCCACGACGAGCGCCGCGGCGGGATCGTGGAAGACGGCGTTGACTCCGAGGACCTTCACGGGCCGCTGGATTGTCCGGCAGCGACCGGCGTCAAACCGACACGACGATCGCTGCCCTGCTCATGGGCACGTTTTCGGCCTGCCAATGGCATGGATCACGCGTCTCCCGGGTCGCTCGTCGGCCTCACCTACCCCGGCTTCTCCGCCGGCAAGCACCTGCAGGGATTCGCTCGGCGGAGGCGCGATGGCCGGTATGTCCCGCCGACGCGCGGGTAGGCAGCTATCGCCGGCAACTTCCCGAGGAGGCCATGATGAGCACGGAGTCAGAGACCGGTCAGGTCACCGGAACGAAGGACAAGGACTACAACCTGCTGTGGTTCACCGAGGCATGCCTCGACAACGCGCTGCGCCTCGAGACCTACATCCAGGACGCCGAGCGCGACGGCGACGACGAGCTCGCCACGTTCTTCCGCAAGGCGCAGGCCGAGAGCCGCAAGGGCGGCGAGCAGGGCAAGCAGCTGCTGAAGTCGCGGCTGGCCGCCTAGCGCATGCACGACGACGAGCGCCAGGCGCCGCCGCACGACGACGAAGCGTCCGAGCCGCTCGGGCCGATGACGCCGGACGACGAGACGGCGCTCGGCGACACGCCCGAGGCGCACGACGAGCTCAACCCGCACGACCTGCCGCCCGACCATCCGGGCCGCGAAGAGGCGGAGCGCCGCGCCAGCGACCAGGGCGGGACGACGCAGGGCATCGACTGAGCGCGCCGTGGCGGCGCTGCTGCGCCGCCACCGCTCCCGCGACGCCCTCCGCGCCCCCGAACGCCGACCCTTCCGCGTGGCCGAGCGAAACGTCCTTGGTGGAGAGCTCGAGCTCTGCGGCACCGACCCGCTGACCGGGTTCTTCCGCGACGGCTGCTGCAGCACGGGGCCCGAGGACGTCGGCAGCCACACGATCTGCGCCGTCGTCACGGCGGAGTTCCTCGAGCACCAGCGCAGCATCGGCAACGACCTCAGCACGCCGGTCCCGCTCTACCGCTTCCCGGGGCTCGTGCCCGGCGACCGCTGGTGCGTCACCGCCCGCAACTGGCTGCGCGCGCACGAGGACGGCGCGGCCGCCTACGTCGTCCTCGCGTCGACGCACGAGCGCGCGCTGCAGATCGTCACGCTCGAGGTCCTGCGCGAGCACGCCGTCGACGTCCCCACGGACCCGGGCGCGCTCGGCGGCTGACGTCGCCGCGTCGCGGCGGGGGCTACTCGCCCTTGTGCTCGGTGGACGCGCGCTTCACGGGCACGCGGATCGCGTACTTCGAGGGCTTGAGGCTGACAGTCGGGTTGTCGATCTGCCCGAGGCGGTCGATGAGCTTGATCCACTGCGTCGGCTTGAGCACCGCCTCGATCTGGCGGGCGGCGCCTGACCCCGGCGTGTACGCGGGGCGGAAGCCGAGGTGGATGTGGTCGGCATGGTCGCCCATCGCGAGCGTGTTGTCCGTCCCGCGGTAGGTCATGAGGCTGATGATCTGGCGCGGCTTCATCGTCCCCTGCATCGTGAGCAGCCGGCGGATCGTGATGTCGGTGATCGAGCCCTCGCCCTGGTTGCCGAGGATCGGGATGCCGTTGACCATCGCGATGTCGACCGCGTTGCCCGACGAGTGGTCGGAGACGTTGCCGCTGGCGGTGTAGTAGCCGTGCCCGCAGGTCAGCGAGGTCACCGTCGGCTTCAGGCCGCTGGCCGCGAGGAACTCGAGCGTCGCCAGCACGCGGCGGTCGATCGCGCCCGCCTCGATGTCGCGGCGCCCGCAGGAGTAGATGTCGATTCGCGGGTTGGCGAGCACGCGCTCGGAGAGCGCCTCCTTGCTCATGAGCATGATCTGCCCGATCGAGGCGCCGAGGGCGCCGCCGCCGAGCAGCGCGTTCTTGCCCTGCGCGCGGTAGATCGCCGTCGACTCCAGCAGCTTCCAACCGTCGAGGATCGGCTTGGGGTCGATCCGCGGTGCGCCGCGGCCCGCCGGGCGGATCTCGAAGTGCAGCCGCGACGAGACCTTCTTCGAGGTCCTGCCGATGCGGCCGAGGATCGTGCCCGCGATGACCCGACGGCCGACCGCGAGGCGCTTGAGGACCACCTCGTCCTCGTCGAGGCCGTAGACACCCGTGAAGTACGCCTTCAGGCTCTCGTCGGCAGACAGCATCGACTCCAGCTCGAGGATCTGCTCGGCGCCGCCGTTGGAGAGCGCGTTGGGCCGCGCCGGGTGGGCGAAGAGCCGCTCCTTCGCGATCGTGCCGGTGATCGCCGGATCGACGACGTCGGTCACGGTCGGCGCCGGGCTCGAGGACTGCCTGCCGGCGGAGGCCGGCGCGACCGGCTTCGGGTCGCGCTTGGGCAGCTCGAGCTCCCGCGCGATCGACGCGCGGCTCTGCGTGCGCGGCTTCGGCACGGGCACGCGGGTCGCGACGCGGTGCAGGTGCGCGTACGTGTAGGTGTTGCCGTAGACGTCGCGCAGCTTGACGTAGCGCCCGAGCCGCTTCGACTCGCCGATCGCGGTGATCGTGCCGTCCTGGACGGCGATCGCCGGCGAGCCCGGCTTCGCGAAGATGTCGATGCCGCGGCGCGTGGCGCTCGATTCGACCGGCATCGCCGGGTTCGTCCCGGCGGCGGCGCTGCGGGCCGCCTGGCGCTCGGCGATGTCGTCGGCGTAGCGCGCCCTGGCGAAGACCGGGAAGTGGCCCTGCGTCAGCCCGCTGAGCGATCCGACGAGGTCCGTCGGCAGGCCGCCGATGAGCCGCGCCCGCATCAGCACCGACTCGACGTACCAGTCGGCGTGGTTGTAGGCGAAGATCGCGCGCCGCAGGTCGTCGCCCGCGCCGGCGGCCTTGAGGTAGCGCGCGGCGGCGAAGATCGCGTCGACCGGGTTGAACGGGTCCTTGCGGCCGTCCTCGTTGGCGTCGGTGCCGTACGCCTTCCACGTCTGCGGCATGAACTGCATCCAGCCGAGCGCGCCGGCGGATGAGATGTTCAGGTTGCGCCCGTAGTCGGTCTCGATCTCGTTGATCGCGGCGAGCACCTCCCAGCGCACGCCGTACTGCATGCCGGCGGCCTGGTAGATCGGCAGGAGGAAGGGCGGGATGCGGAACTTGTCGATGAAGAAGTTCGGCACGCCGACGGGAACCGGGCCGGGCAGCGCGACGGAGGTCGTCGGGTTCTTGACGGTCGGTACGCCCTCCCTGTTGCGCAGCGCGACGCGCGCCGGCCTGTCGCGCTTGGCCGCCTCCATGCGCTCGCGCGAGATCGTGCGCCTCGCGCGCCTGCGCGGCTTCTGGCAATCCTCGTCGTCGGCCTTGGCGGCCTTGCCGCGCTTTCCACGCTTGCGCGCCGCGGCCGCGCGCCTGGCGCGCTCGGCGGCCGCCTCCGCCTTGGCGTCGTCGTCGTCCTTCGCGCCGCGCGTGCGATCCTCCTTGCGCTCGGCGCCCTCGTCGGCCTCGGGGCACTGCTCCTCGCCCGAGGTCTCGGTCTTCGCCGGGCCGGCGAAGCCGCTGAGCGGCGCCGGGTTCTTCACGGACGTGCCGGGCGCACGCGAGCTCTCCGGTGCGCGGGCGGGCTGTGCGGGCGCGCCGGGCGCGGAGGCCGCCGGCGGCGCGGTCGCGGGCGCGGCGGTCGCCGGGCCGTCGGCCCTGCTGTCGGTGGGCGGCGCGGGAGCGGACGGAGCGGCCGGCGTTGCCGGCGCGGTGGCCGTCGTCTTCGTCGCGCCCGTGTCGCCGGTGCCCGTGCCGCCGGCCGGGGTGCTGTCGCGCGAGACCTCGGCCGGTCCCCCGCCGGCCGTGTCGCCGGGGGACGGATCCTGCGCGCCGGCGCTGAGCAGGTTCCCGCCGAGCGCCGCGGCGACGAGGCCGGCCGTGCAGAGCGCGGCGACGAACCGCTTGCGGCTCGCGCGCTGAGTCGTCCCGCTGGGCTGCTGCGCGTTCATGTCGTGGGTTCTCGGTGTTCGGGTTGCCGCCGGGGCGGGCGATGCTGCGCTATCGGCGGCCACCGGCGCGCCCTTGATCCGCGCAGGGCCGAATCGATCAAGAGGCTATCCACGGATGGGGCGCTTTGCATCGAGGTGTGCGCCAACTCGCGTCGCGCAGTTGCGAGGTCGCGCACGATCATGGTGTCAGACCGCCGCCGCAGCCGGATCGACCTCGAGCTGAGGTCGAGAGCTGCTGTCGCCTGCCGGGGCGCTCGCGGAGCTCATTCGCGCCGCCCGCTTCACATCCTTTTCACAGCTTCGCCACGGCTCGGTAACAGCAACGCGACAAGCGGCTGCGACGGTGCGTGACGCCATGAGAGCACCTACACAAGCAGGGACACTGCGGCTGCGGCGCGTCGCCGCGGCGCTCGCGGGATGCACCGCGCTCGCCGCCGGCCTGGCCGCGTGCGGCGGCGAGGGCGACGACACGGCGCGCGCCGGCGAGGGCGCGGGCGCCGGCGATCTCAGCGGCACGATCCGCATCGACGGCTCGTCGACCGTGCAGCCGATCGCCGAGGCGGCGGCCGAGCTCTTCGGCGAGGCCGCGCCCAACGTGAAGATCACGGTCGGCGGCGCCGGCACCGGCGACGGCTTCGCGCGGTTCTGCCGCGGCGAGACGACGATCTCCGACGCGTCGCGCCCGATCGAGGCCGATGAGCTCGAGGCCTGCAAGCGCCAGGGCATCGTCCCCGTCGAGCTGCAGGTCGGCATCGACGGGCTGTCGGTCATCGCCAACAAGGACCTCGCGATCCCGGACGACTGCGTCACGACGGCGCAGCTCAAGCGGCTGCTCGAACCCGGGTCGAAGGTCGCGAACCTCCGCCAGCTCGGCGCCGGCTTCCCCGACCAGAAGGTGTCGTTCTTCACGCCGGGCACCGAGTCGGGCACCTACGACTACTTCACCGAGGAGGTGCTCGAGACCGACGGCGAGCAGCGCACCTCCGACGTCCAGACGTCGGCCGACGACAATCAGATCATCACCGGGATCGCCGGCACGGCGGGCGCGCTCGGCTACGTCGGGTACTCCTTCGCCGAGTCCCAGCGCGACAAGCTGAAGGTCCTGCGCGTCGACGGCGGCGACGGCTGCGTGGCGCCCACGCTCGCGACGATCGCCGACGGCTCCTACAAGCCGCTGTCGCGGCCGCTGTTCATGTACGCCGGCGAGAAGAGTCTTGCTGAGCCTGAGGTCGAGGCCTATCTGCGCTTCGTCCTCGACCAGAACGCGAGGGTCAACGAGGCCGGCGGCTACGTCCCGCTGACCGACGAGCTGCTCGCGCGGTCGAGGTCGAGCCTCGAGGCCGGCACGGGCAACGTCGAGGCGCCACGCGACTAGGCCGACCATGGAGCGCGCACCCGATCCGACGACGCGTGCGCCGGCCGACGGCGGCGGGCTGACCCGCAGGCGCACGCGCCGCTCGGTCGGCGAGCGCGCCGTGCTCGGGTTCCTCGGCGCTGCCGCCGTCCTGTCGGTGCTGACGACGACCGGGATCGTCCTGACGCTGGTCGTCGAGTCGATCCCGTTCTTCGAGCACGTCGCGCCGAAGGAGTTCCTGACCGGCACGGGCTGGTCGCCGCTGGCCGGCGGAGGCTCGCAGGCCTTCGGCGTGCTGCCGCTCGTCTGGAGCACGCTGTACCTCACGCTCGTCGCGCTCGCCGTGGCGATCCCCCTGGGGCTCGGCGTCGGCATCCTGCTCGCCGAGTATGCGTCCGCGCGGGTGCGCCGGACGGTCAAGCCGGTCGTCGAGGTGCTCGCCGGCGTTCCGACGATCGTCTTCGGATACTTCGCGCTGACGTTCCTCACGCCGCTGCTGCAGGAGCACCTCGGCATCGAGCTGCAGATCTTCAACGGCCTGTCGGCGGGCATCGTGCTGGGCATCCTCGTGCTGCCGACGATCGCCTCCGTGAGCGAGGACGCGATGTCGGCGGTGCCGCAGTCGCTGCGCGAGGGCGCCTTCGGCCTCGGAGCCGCCAAGCGCCAGGTCGTCGTGCGCGTCGTCTTTCCCGCGGCGCTCTCGGGGATCGTCGCGGCGCTCGTCCTCGGTGCGTCGCGGGCGATCGGCGAGACCGTCGTCATCCTCGTCGCGGCCGGCAACACGCCGAGCCTCACGACCGACCTCGGCACGGCGCACCAGAACATGGCGGCGTTCATCGCCAACGTCGCGCGCTCGGATGTGTCGGCGGGCAGCGTCGCGTACGACACGATCTTCGCCGTCGGGCTGACGCTGTTCGCGATCACGCTGGCGCTGAACCTCGTGGCCATCCGCTTTGTGCGCAGGTACCGGCAGGTCTACGAATGACCGGGCGCCGCTCCGTGCTCCCGGGCCGGTCGCCGCGATGAGCGTCGCCGAGGCCTCGATCACGCGCAGCGTCGTCGGCCGCGCGGCGCGCGGCGAACGCACGCGCGACCTGCTCTTCCGCGTGGCGCTGCTGCTGTGCATGCTCGTCGCGGTCCTGTTTCTCGCGGCGCTCGTAGTCGACGTCGCGATCGATGGCGCGCCGATCCTAGGCCCGGACTTCGTGACCTCCTACCCGTCGCGGATCGCGCCCGAGTCCTCGGGCGTCCGCTCGGCGCTGCTCGGCACCGTGTACCTCATGGGGCTGTGCGCGCTGTTCATCGTGCCCGTCGGCGTGGCGGCGGCCGTGTACCTCGAGGAGTACGCGCGCCCGGAGCGCTGGTACAACCGCCTCGTCGAGGTCAACATCCAGAACCTCGCGTCGGTGCCGTCGGTCGTCTACGGCATCCTCGGGCTCGCGTTCATCGTCCGCGGCCCGATCGACGTCTGGGGCCTCGGCCAGGGGCAGCCGACGCTGCTGGCCGGTGCGCTGACGCTCGGCCTGCTCGTGTTGCCCGTCGTCATCATCGTCGCCCGCGAGGCGATCCGCGCGGTGCCGTCGTCGATCCGCGAGGCCTCGCTCGCGCTCGGCGCGACCGAGTGGCAGACGACGTGGAGGCAGGTGCTGCCGAGCGCGACCGCGGGGATCGCGACCGGCGTGATCCTCGCGCTGTCGCGGGCGATCGGCGAGACGGCGCCGCTGATCCTCGTCGGGGCGGCGGCCTTTCAGCGCTTCGACCCGGCGATCGACGGCCAGTTCTCCGCGCTGCCGATCCAGATCTTCAACAACGTGACCGAGCCCGAGGCCATCTTTCGGGACCTCGCCGCGGCGACGATCCTCGTCCTGCTGCTGCTGCTGCTGGTCATGAACTCGATCGCCGTCCTGCTCCGAAACCGCTACGAGACCAAGTGGTGATGCCATGCACGCGACGCCGGCCATCCCGTCCAGCGATAGGTTCTCGGCCGTGAGCGCGACCCCGGACGTCCCGCGGGCGCTGCAGGCGCCCGACGCGCCCGAGCGCCCGGCGCCCGCGCCGCAGGCGATCTTCGAGCTTCGCGACGTGGGCGTGCGCTACGGCGGCGTCCCGGCGGTCGAGGGGGCGACGCTCGACCTGCTCGCGAACGAGATCACGGCCTTCATCGGCCCCTCGGGCTGCGGCAAGTCGACGCTCATCCGCTGCCTGAACCGCATGAACGACCTCATCCCGGGCGCGCGCGTGTCGGGCGGCGTGCGCTACCACGGCCAGGACCTCTATGCCGGCGACGTCGACCCCGTGCAGGTGCGCAAGCGGATCGGCATGGTCTTCCAGAAGCCCAACCCGTTCCCGAAGTCGATCTTCGAGAACGTCGCCTTCGGACCGCGCGTGGCCGGGATGCAGGGCGACATGGAGGAGATCGTCGAGCGCGCCCTGCGGCGGGCGGCGCTGTGGGACGAGGTCAAGGACCGCCTCGGCTCGAGCGCCTTCGGGATGTCCGGCGGCCAGCAGCAGCGGCTGTGCATCGCGCGCACGCTGGCGGTGGATCCCGACGTGATCCTCATGGACGAGCCGTGCTCGGCGCTCGACCCGATCTCGACCGGCGCCATCGAGGAGCTCATGTGCGAGCTCAAGCGCAACTTCTCGATCGTGATCGTCACGCACAACATGCACCAGGCCGCGCGCGTCTCCGACCGGACGGCGTTCTTCAACGTCGACGGGCGCGAGGACGGCCGGCGCGTCGGCCGGCTCGTGGAGTTCGCGCCGACGCAGAAGATCTTCACGAAGCCCGACGACGTCCGCACGGAGGAGTACGTCACCGGGAAGTTCGGCTAGTCGTGGCCGAGCAGCGGCTGCACTTCCAGCGCCAGCTCGCCGAGCTGGAGCACCGCGCGCTCGGCGGGCTCGACCTCGTCTGCGAGCAACTCGACCGCGTCGTCGAGGCGCTGCACCGCCAGGACGTCGAGCTCGCGCAGGTCGTCGTCGCCGACGACGACCGCCTCGACGGGCGCTACCTCGAGGTGCACCAGGGCATCCTCTCGCTCCTGGCGCTGCAGGCCCCGGTCGCCGGCGACCTGCGGCTCGTCGCCGCGCTGCTGCACGTCATCAAGCACGTCGAGCGGATGGGCGACCAGTGCGTCAACGTCGCGAAGCTCATCCCGCTGTCGGGCCACGAGCCGCCGGTGCAGGAGGAGATCCTCACGAAGGTGCTGCAGATGGGCCGCTTCGCGCGCGCGGAGGTCGTGCAGTGCAAGCGGGCGTTCGCGGAGCGCGACGTGCCGCTGGCCGAGGAGCTGCTCACGCGCGATGCGACGATCAACCGCCTCAACCGAGAGATCTTCCGCCTTGCGATCGAGGCCGGCGACGACGCCGACACGCGCGAGTGGGCGATGCTCATGACGCTCGTGGCGCGCGCCTTCGAGCGCATCGGCGACAACGCGGTCGACATCGGCGAGCAGACGGCGTTCGTCGTCACCGGGCTCTTCCGCGAGTTCTCGGACTCGTCGGCCGCGACAGCGGGCCGACCGCGGGCGCTGTGAACATCCTGTGATCGTCGTCCGAGGCGTCGCCCGGCGGCCCTACACTGCTGGCACATGAGCCATGCGAACATCGCTGCCGCCGCCGGTGGCCTGCGCGTCGCGATCAGCGACGGCGACTCCGGCTTCGTGCGCGTGCTGACGAAGCGGCTGGACCGGCTCGGCTGGGAGCACCGGCTGCTGCCGGGCGCCGTGGAGACCGACGAGCTCGTCGCGATGCGCCTCGGGGCGCTCGTCGTCGACCTCGCGCACCTCGGCCCGCACGGATGGGGATACCTCGAGCGGGTGACGCGCCAGCTGCCGGCGCTGCCCGTGATCGTGTGCACGGGCCAGTCGACCGTCTCCGACCGCGTGCGCGCGCTGCGCATGGGCGCCGACGACTGGCTGACGAAGCCCTGCCACCCCGAGGAGCTCATCGCCCGCATCGAGGCGGTGATGCGGCGCCGCAGGCCGACTGCGGCCGCTCCCCGGTCGGTGCTGGCGGGGGAGATCGAGGTCCGCCCGGACGGCTTCCAGGTCTTCGCGAACGGCCAGCCGATCGATCTCACGCGGCGCGAGTTCGAGCTCATCGCGCTGCTCTCGGCGGCCGAGGGACGCGTGCTTGCGCGCGAGCAGATCTACGAGCGGGTCTGGGGATACACGATGGCGCGCGGCGATCGCTCGGTGGACGTCTTCGTGCGCAAGCTGCGCCTCAAGCTGCAGCAGGCGTCCCCGGGCTGGGGCTACATCCACACGCACTTCGGCATCGGCTACCGCTTCGCGGCCGAGCCGGCGGAGGCGGCGGTGCCGCCGGCCGGCTCGCAGGAGGCCGCGCCGCGCACCGCCGCCGACGCCGAGCGGCAGCCCGCGGACGGCCTGCGCGCGATGGCCTAGCGGCGCGGTCGCCGTGGGCTAGCCTTGTCGGCATGTCCGTCGAGGCGCTGCGCAACATCGGCATCGTGGTGGTCGTCGCGCTCGCCGTCTGGCTCGTGCCGGGCGGCGGCGACGGCGCGGCGCTCGTCGGCCAGTTGCTCAACGCGCTGTTCATCGCCGTCATCGCGTTCATCTGCGCGGTGCTGTACCGCCGCTACCGTGCCGAGATCTTCTCGCTCGGCGACCGCTGGCGCTTCGCGCTCTACGCGGCGGTCGGCGTGGCGGTCGTGGCGGTCGCCGCCGCCGGGCGGCTGTTCGACACGGGCGCGGGCGCGGCGCTGTGGTTCGCGCTCGTCGCGGGCGCCTCGTACACGCTGTATCTCGTCTGGCGCCAGTACCGCTCGTACTCCTGAGCCGCGTGCTCCAGTCGTGGCGCGCGCCCGGCGTGACACGTCCGCGCGCGACTTCTGACGAACGCGTGTAGCGGTGTGACACGGGCCGCGCGAGGCTCGCGGCGTGGCTCGCGCACCTCTCATGTCCCGCGCCGGCGAGCGCGGCCAGGCGAGCGTCGAGCTCGTCGCGCTGCTGCCGCTCGTCGCGGTCCTGGCGGGTCTGCTGTGGCAAGCCACCGTCGCCGGGCAGGCGGTCTGGCTCGCCGGCTCGGCGGCGCGCGCGGCCGCCCGCGCGAGCGCCGTCGGCGCCGACGCGCGCGTCGCGGCGCGGCGCGTGCTGCCGGCGCGGCTGCAGCGCGGGCTGCGCGTCACGCGCGCCGGTCGCGGCGGCGGCGTCCGCGTCGAGGTCGCGATCCCGGCGATCGTCGTCGGCGGCAGCCTGACGAGCGTCTCCGCACGCGCCCGCCTGCAGGACCAGACGGCATGACGCCGCACGCGCGCCCGCGAGCGCCGCGCGAGCGCGGCCAGGCGTCGGTGGAGGTCGTCGCGCTCGCGCCGCTGCTCGTCGCCATCGTGCTGGCGGCGGCGCAGCTGCTCGCCGCGGGCGCGGCCGCGGCGCTCGCCGACCACGCCGCCGAGGCGGCGGCGGTGGCCCTGCTGCAGGGCGGCGACCCGCGGGCGGCCGCGCGCGCCGCGGTGCCCGGCTGGTCGCGCGCGCGGATCCGCGTGCGCGTCAGCGGCAGGCGGGTGCGCGTGCGGCTGCGCCCGCCGGCGCCGGTGGCGGCGCTCGGTGCGCTGCTCGAGGCGACCCGTGAGGCCGACGCCGGGCCGCCGCCGTCGTGAGCCGCCTGCGCCGCATCGCCGACCTCTTCGTCGTGCCGGGCGACGGCGCGCGCGACCCAGCGTGGGAGCAGTCCGGCGACGCGGGCGGCGAGCCGACGGCCCGCCGCGCACCGTCGGGCGGTCGGACGCCGCCCGGCGTCGCGGTGCTGACCGCCGCCGCCGACGCGCCGGCGACCGGCGCCGCGCTCGGGCTCGCACTCGCGCGCCGCGAGCGGGCACCCGTCGCGGCGGTCTGCGTCTTGGGTGCCGGCGGCCCCGGCCGCCCCGCGTGGCGGGCGCCGGCGCATCCCGCGGCGCGGCGGCTCGCCGCGGCGCTGGCGGCGCGCGGCCACGACGCGCGCGCCGCGGGGCGGCTCGCGCTCGTGCGCGTGGTCGGGAGCGACTGCCAGGCGGCATCGGATGCCCGGCGCGTGCTGGCGGCGGCCGCGCACGCGCCGGCGGTCCTGGCGCTCGGCGGCCCGCGCAGCGTGTCCGTCGACGCCCTGCTGGCCGACCAGGACCTCGTGGTCGTCGCCGCGCGCGCCGGCGCCGACCCCGTCCTGACGCGACTCGCGGTCGACGGCCTCTCCGCTGCCGTGCGCGCGTGCCGCTGCGAGGTGCCGGCTGCACCCGTGGCGCGCGCGCTCGCGGCCGCCGGGCTCGTGCTGCTGCCGTCGGCCCGCCGGGCGCTGGCGGCGCCGCTCGAAGGGCTGCCGTGAGCGCGCGCGGCAGGGCGGCGGCATGCCGCGGCGCGTCGGGCCAGGCGACCGTCCTCGTGCTCGGCGTCGCGATGGCGCTGCTGGTCGGCGCGGCCGTGCTCGGCGCGATCGCGCAGCGGATCGGGGCGCAGGGCGGCCGGCAGCGCGCCGCCGACCTGGCGGCGCTCGCGGGTGCGCGCGCGATGCACGACGCGTACGCGCGCCTCTTCGAGGCGCCGGTGGTCGCGGGCCGCCCGAACGCGGCGCACCTCGAGCGCGCGGCGTACCTCGAGATCGGCCGCCGCGCCGCCGTCGCGACCGCGCGCCGCAACGGCGCGCCGCGCGTGACGGTCGAATTCCCCGACGCCGCGACGTTCGCCCCGGTCCGCGTGCGCGTCGAGGTCCGCGACGTCGTCGGCGCGCCGGCCGCGCGGGGGCCGGCCGGCGCGCGGGCGGAGGCCGAGCTCGCGCCGCCCGCCGAGCTCGCGACAGCCGGCGCGGGCGCCGGCGAGTACCGCGGCCCGCTGGCGTTGCGGCAGGGCAAGCCGATGCGCCCCGACGTCGCGGCCGCCTTCGACCGGCTGGCCGCCGCCGCCGGGCGCGACGGGATCGCGCTCGTCGTCGTCAGCGGCTTCCGTACGAACGCCGAGCAGGCCGCGCTGTTCGCGCGCCGTCCGGACCCCCGCTGGGTCGCGCCCCCGGGTCGCTCGCTGCACCGCCTGGCGACCGAGCTCGACCTCGGCCCGCCGGCGGCCTACGGCTGGCTCGCGGACAACGCGCCGCGATTTCATTTCGTCCGCCGCTACGCCTGGGAGCCCTGGCACTTCGGCTACGCGCTCAACGCCGGCAGCTCGTCCGTCGGCTTCGGCGCCAGCGGCGCGCGCCGCGCGGGCGCCGACGGCGAGGCGGCGCGCGGCCTGCCGTCGTTCGTGCCGG
>Ga0247713_1000162_pt1 | contig 46908 bp, 44 predicted proteins | sample 21E_NmetaG_FD_189936 | JGI IMG/M metagenome (GOLD analysis project Ga0247713, IMG submission 189936) | Soil microbial communities from hillslope of Landscape Evolution Observatory, University of Arizona, Oracle, AZ, United States - 2-1-E_N | ecosystem: Engineered > Artificial ecosystem >...
GCTTGGTCAGGTCCCAGGACGGCGTGACGTGGTGCGGTCGGATGCCGACGCTGAACCGGTCGACGACCCGCATCGTGGTGGGGTCGATCACGCTGACGGAGGCGGCGTCACTGTTGGGGACGTAGACCCGGAGGGGCACGTTGGCGACGGCCGGGCTGAGGTGGGGCGTGAGCGTGTGGGAGTAGATGTTCACCGGGCCGGGGGCGACGGCCGCCGGCTGGGTGTCCACGACGGGCCAGGGTGGCCCGGCCGGGCCCGGGACCACCGGCCCCACCCGCATGGCGGGCTGGGCCAGCTGGCTGGAGGCCGTGGGCTCGACGGCGGTCTCGCCGTCGGCGACGGCCACCGGCGCGGCCAGCCGGCTTCCGGTGGGGCGAGGAGTCCGGAGGTTCACGGGGGACAGCGCCTGCGGAGGCGCCAGGGTGACCTGGAGCGTCTCGGAGCCGTCGGTGACAGCCGGCAGAACGCCGGACTCGGTCATGGTGGCCACGCCACAGCCGGCGAACGTGAGCACCATGACGAGGAACGCGATGAAGCCGCGCGGGGTCATGGAGCAGGAACATTAGCTGCCGGCGGCCCCGCCTCCGGTTATCGTGCCGCCGGTGATCCGGGACCGGCTGCACGTGGCGGTTTCCGGCGGCGGAGAGGCGGGCGAGGCGGCGTGCCGGCTGGCCGAGGACGTCGGCCGGGAGCTGGCCCGCCGGGGAGCGGTGGTGGTCACCGGAGGTCTCGGCGGGGCCATGGAGGCCGCCTGCCGCGGCGCCAAGGCCGAGGGCGGCACCACACTCGGCATCCTCCCGACTCACCACCGCGCCGACGCCAACCAGTGGGTCGACGTGGCCGTGCCCACCGGCCTGGGGGAGGCCCGCAACGCTCTCGTGGTCCGGGCGGCCGACGCGGTGATCGCCGTGGCGGGGGAGTTCGGGACCCTGTCGGAGATCGCCCTCGCCCTCCGCATGGGGACCCCCGTGGTCGGGCTGCACACTTGGCAGCTCGCCCGTGAAGGCCAGCCGGTCGAGGCCATCGTGGTGGCGACGACGCCGGCCGACGCCGCGGAGCGGGCGGTGGCGCTCGCTATAGAGCGGCGCGCACCACCGACAGGATCGTGAGGTAATGGCAGGCGCACGCCACCGCCACCATGGCGTGCCAGATCTCGTGGTACCCGAACCAGACGGGTGATGGGTTGGGCCAGTGGGTCCCGAGCACGATGCCGCCGGCGGTGTAGATCACTCCGCCGATGAAGAGCAGGGCGACCTGGCCGGCGCTGAGCTGGCGGCTCAGCTCCGGCAGGGCGAGGACCATGGCCCAGCCCAGTCCGATGTAGCAGAGGAGTCCCACCACCGCCTTCTCGGCGATCCCCGACAAGGCCATGCAGACGCCTGCCAAGGCGCCGACCCACACTGCGGTCAGCACCACCGTGCCCGTGCGGCCCGGGAGGGCCACCAGGCAGAGCGGTGTGTAGGAGCCGGCGATCATCACGAAGATCGTCCCGTGATCGAGCCGCCGCATACGGCGGCGGCCCGCGGGGGACCACTTGCGCCGGTGATACACGGCGCTCACACCGAACATGGCGGTCATCCCGATGGCGTAGGCCACGGCGCCGACGCGGGCCCGCCCCGAGTCCGCGCCGGCGATCACCAGGCCGCCGGCCGGCACCGAGAGGACGAAGCAGACCAGGTGCAACCAGCCCCGTAGGTGGGGCGGAAGGGGATCAGCAGGGAGATCGGCAGGGATCTGCTGGAGGGTGTCGGGCACGCGCCGCCCAGGGTACGGCGAGGCCACGTGGACCCGCATCTCCTCGTGGCGGTAGGACCGGCGCAGGTGCGCGGCGCGTGCGGCCTACCGATTACCGCCGGCCCACCGTTTTCCAGGGCGGCTCAGCTCGTCTTGCGCAGGATCACCAGTGAGCGGGGGGACATGGCCAGCTCCTCGTCGGCCAGCAGGGTGATCCCCTCACGGTCCAGCCGGGGCAGGGCGTAGCCGATCGAGGTGTCCAGCACCAGCTCGAAGGAGCTGGCCCACTTGCCGTTGGGCAGGCAGAACTCCACCGGGTCCGGCCCGTTGAGCAGGACCAGGAAGCTGTCGTCGCGGATCCGCTCCCCTCGGGGTCCGGGTTCGGAGATCTCGTCGCCGTTGAGGAACACGCCGAGGGCGACGACCTGCCCGTCAAGCCACTGGTCCTGGTCCATTTCCGTGCCGTCGGGCCCGAACCAGCCGATGTCGGCCAGCTCCGAACCGTGGATGGGCCGGCCCTGGAAGAACTTGCGCCGGCGGAACACCGGGTGGTCACGGCGAAGGGCCACAAGCCGCTTGGTCACCGCCAGGAGGTCGGTGGCGTCCTCGTCGAGGTCCCAGTCGATCCAGTTCAGCTCGTTGTCCTGGCAGTAGGCGTTGTTGTTCCCGCCCTGGCTGCGGTCAAGCTCGTCGCCGGCGAGGAGCATGGGCACACCCTGCGACAGGAGGAGGGTGGCGAGGAGGTTGCGCTGCTGGCGTTTTCGGAGGTCGATCACCTGAGGGTCGTCGGTCTCACCCTCGACGCCGCAGTTCCATGATCGGTTGTCGTCGGTGCCGTCGCGGTTGCCCTCGCCGTTGGCCTCGTTGTGCTTGTGGTTGTAGGCGACGAGGTCGTGGAGGGTGAAACCGTCATGGGCGGTGATGAAGTTGATCGAGGCGCCGGGACCCCGGCCGTCGCCCTGGTACAGGTCACTGGAACCGGTGAGGCGGTAGCCCATCTCGGCCAGCGACGTGCCCTGGCCCCGCCAGAAGTCCCGGACCGCGTCGCGGTACTTCCCGTTCCATTCCGTCCACAGCACCGGGAAGTTGCCGACCTGGTAGCCCCCCTCACCCACGTCCCACGGCTCGGCGATGAGCTTGACCGACGACACCACCGGGTCCTGGTGGATCAGGTCGAAGAAGGCCGACAGCCGGTCCACCTCGTGGAAGCCGCGCGCCAACGCCGACGCGAGGTCGAACCGGAAGCCGTCGACGTGCATCTCGGTGACCCAGTACCGGAGGCTGTCCATAATGAGGTGGAGCACCTCGGGGTGGCGGGCGTTGAGGGTGTTGCCCGTGCCCGTGTAGTCCATGTAGTGGCGGGCGTCGTCCTCGACCAGACGGTAGTAGGCCGCGTTGTCGATGCCGCGGAAGTTGAGGGTCGGGCCCATGTGGTTGCCCTCGGCGGTGTGGTTGTAGACCACGTCGAGGATCACCTCGATCCCGGCCGCGTGCAGGGTACGGACCATGGCCTTGAACTCCCGTACCTGCTCGCCCCTGCTGCCCGACGAGGAGTAGGCGGCGTGGGGGGCGAAGTAGCCCACCGAGTTGTAGCCCCAGTAGTTCGACAGTCCCTTCTTGAGCAGGTCGTGCTCGGAGACGAAGTGGTGCACCGGCAGCAGTTCCACCGCGGTGATGCCGAGGCTGGTCAGGTGGTCGATGGCCGCCGGGCTGGCCAGGCCGGCGTAGGTGCCCCGCTGGTTCTCGGGGACGCCGGGGTGGCGGGCGGTGAAGCCCTTGACGTGGAGCTCGTAGATCACCGTCTCGTGCCACTCCCGCCGGGGCAGTTGGTCCTCCCCCCACGGGAAGAGCGTGTCGGCGACGACCGACTTCGGCACATGGGGCGCTGAATCGCGGGGGTCGGGGACGTCGTCGGACCCGCCGACCACGTAGCCGAACACCGAGTCGTCCCAGTCGAGCTCGCCGTGGATGGCCTTGGCGTAGGGGTCCATGAGCAGCTTGTCCGGGTTGAACCGCTGGCCCCACTCGGGCTCGTAGGCGCCCTTGCACCGGAAGCCGTACAGCTGGCCCGGGCTCACGCCGGGCACGTAGCCGTGCCACACGTGGGCGGTGACCTCGCTCAGGGGGATCCTGGTCTCAGCGCCGTTCTCCTCGAAGAGGCACAGTTCGACACCGTGCGCCGCCTCCGAGAACAGGGCGAAGTTCGTCCCCTCTCCGTCCCAGGTCGCGCCGGGCGGGTAGGGGCGACCAGGCCACAGTTCCATGGGCAGTAGCATCTCCTACCGGGACGCTGTCGCGAAACCCCAGCTTCCCCGGAGGTCTCCTTGCAAGGCTTGGCTCGCTGGTGGTCGGGACTCGACCGCCCCTACCGCTTCAACGTGGGGCTCTACGCCCTCGCCACCATTGCCCTGGCCGCCATGCTCTTCGAGGTGGCCAAGGGCGAGGACACCTCGCCCAAGGAGCAGGTGGCGACCCAGTCGCCCACGACGACCGTGCGGCCGACGTCGACCACCGTAGGGGCGACCACCACGTCGAACGAGCCGTCGACCACGACGTCGTCCACGGTGGAGCCGGCCACGACCACCGTGGTGACCATCCCGCCCGGCCTGACGGGGACCACCCAGCCGTTCGTGGCGACGACCGCCCCCCGCAACATCGGGACCAGTGCGCCGGCTACCACCGCGCCGCCGGTGGCGACCACGACGGCCACCACGCAGCCGGAGGTGACGACGACAACGGAGGCGCCGCCACCGACCTCGTCGACGTCGGTGCCCTCGACAACGGCCGGGCCGACGACGCTCCCCCCGACCACGTTGCCGTCGACGATCCCGCCGCCGACCGCGACGCCCTAGCCCGCTGCGGTCAGAAGGCGCCGGCTCCCGGAGTGCCGGGGTGTGGCTAGCTCCGGACGAGGTGGTCCCGGGCCGGCTGGCGGAGCACCGCCGGCGGGCCCGGCGGATTGTCACCGCCGCCGCCCGCCAGCATGCGCCCTACGGCCACGGCGATCGGAATCGACATCGCGCACCAGATCAGCAGCGCCGTCAACAGGAGCCTCACCCCAGTCCTATCGGCGGAACCCCGGGAAAGCTGTAGGCCGTCGGGCGGCACGCCAGTCGGTGCCCGGGGTGGGATTCGAAGTCGCACTCGGACCGTCTCGCCCGGTGTTGTTCGGTCCGTGACCTGCGGTGTCGCGCATCCACGCCCTCCGGGGGTACCGCCCCATCCGGCCTGATCCGAAGAAGTTTGTGCTCAACTTGTGACCAGCGAGACGGCCAAGCCGGCGTGCAAGCCGCCCCGCTGGTCGACGGTGGCATCAGCCCGGCGAGTCAAAGCGCCGGGCTGCGGAGAGTGTCGACGGATTTGGCGAGTCCTACCACCGCCAGCCCCTCGAGAAGCTCGGCCGTTGTCATCGGGGGGTTTCGGAGCGCGGCTGCCTGCTGATCGACCACCGTTGCCACCGCGTCGAGGTCGGCTTGGATGAGGCTCAGGACGAAGTCATCCGGCGCCAGCACGGATAGCCCTGGCGGGACCGCAGCGCGAGGGAAGTCGGCGACGTTGAAGGTCACCAGGCTGGCCCCGGCCGCAATCGCGGCGGCGAGGACATGTCGGTCGTTGGGGTCGGGTAGGTCGAGCCGGTCGGTCAGGTCTTCATAGTCGGCGACGATCGCATCCGGCACGGCGTGCCCATGAGGCGGCCGGGCCGGATATAGCACGTTGGCATCGAGCACCGCCGCCGGGCGGGCCACCGTCAGTACAGGCCCAGTTCCTGCGCTTCGGCGCTGAGGTCGGCGACGGCGTGGAGCCGGCGGGCCTGGTCGACGTCGCGGTAGAGGAGGACGTCGGCCAGCTTCAGCCGGCGGCGGGCGCCGACCTTGCGAGACGGGATTTCGCCCCGGTCGACCAGTCCCACGAGGTAGGGGCGCGAGACGTTGAGCAGGTCGGCCGCCTGCTGGGTGGTGATCTCCTCGTCGTCGGCGATGACCCGGACATGCTCACCCCGCTGGACATGGTCGAGCGCATCGGCGACCACCCTCACGACCGACGGCGGCACGTCGACCGGTTGCGGATCCGGACCACCTGTGAGCACCACGACACGCCCCCCGGGAAGGGCGGCGGCGGCCGCATAGGCCTGCTCTGACTCGGTCATCTACCCTCCTCTCAACGAAATGAACGAAGCGAACGAAGCGAGTGTAGAGCCTTACCGATCGTACTTCCGGACCTCGTCCAGAAATTCTGTGACCAACTCATGACCACGGCAGATACGTCGTACCATTCCACACGGACCAGCAACGCTCTGACCAGCCCTCTACCGCCGAACAGGGGTGGGGTGCCCGGGGTGGGATTCGAACCCACATGGTCCGCGAGGACCAGAGGGGTTTAAGCCCTCCGCGTCTAACCGGTTCCGCCACCCGGGCGGGTGCCTACGACACTACCGCCCAGGTCCAGGACATAGGCCAGCAGCATCAGGCCTCCTTCGAGCTCGTGGTCGAGGACCGGCTCACGACGGAAGCCGAGCCGTTCGTAGAGCCGGTGGGCGACGACCATGGGAGCGGTGGTGTGGAGGAGCAGCCGGCGCTTGCCGGCGGCGACGGCCCGGTCGACGCATGCCGCCACCAGGCGGGCGCCGGCGCCTCGACCCTGCGCCGCCGGGTCGACGGCGAGCATCCGCATGCCGGCGTCGCCGGCGCCGGTGAACCACGCCATGGGCCCCGGTCCCGGGATGTACGTCACGCCTCCCAGAAGCCGCCCGTCGCCGTCCGTCGCCACCAGCACGTCCACCACCGCCGCCCGGCCGGCGACGTCGGCCAACTCCGTGGCGTAGCCACTGTTCATGTTGTCCCCAAGAAGGGCCTGGTAGGCGGCGACAGTCAGCGCGGCGAGGGCCTCGTACTCCTCGGGACGCACGACGCGGACGGCCATGGAGTCCCAGGATGCCGTGTGGCGGCGATCGGCCGGGCGACGGGTGTGTGACACCGGCACGTCCAGCGGTCAGGCTAGGGGGATGAACCAGCCCGAGGACCGCCCGACCACCAGCAGCGCGCCCGGGCCGCAGGGAAACCCACCCGACGTCGCCGCCGGCGGGGCGCCCGCGGCCGGCGGTCCGCCACCGCAGCCGGCGGAGCCGATGAGCGAGCCCCCGCGGGCGGCGGCGGAGCCCGAGGCGACCTGGGAGGACGTCGTCGACCCAACACCGGAGCCCGCACCGCCGGTGGCAGCGAAGGCAGGGACAGGCGACGAGTGGCCGGAGCCCAACCGGGTCCGCACGGCGAGGCCGGCGCCGGCCTCGCCCGCCAACGACGACGAGTTCGACGAGTACCTCGACGTGCCGGCGTCACGCTGGCCGTCCTTGCTGGCGACGATCGGCACCGCCCTCATCGGCATCGTCACGGTCCAGGTGCTGACGTCCCTGGTCGAGGGCCTCAGCCTCGAGAGCGGGCAGCGCGTGCAGATTCCCGACGACCTCTTCCACCGGCTCGGCTATCCCTTCGGCGGGCTCGGTGCGACCGCACTGGTGTTCCTGGTGCTCGGTGTGGTCCTCGTCTCCCTGCCCTCGGTCCTCGACGAGCTTCTGTCGGAGTCGCAGGACCGGGTGGTGGGAGTGGCGTTGATAGTCGCCGTGCTGATGGGCGTCATCATCGCCATCGGCAGCCTGCTCGCGGTCCGGGCCAACCTGCACGAGTACGCAGCCAAGAATGTGCCGGTGCCGACCTACGTCCGGGTGCAGTTCACCAACTTCCTGCTCGGCAGCTTGGGAGCTGCGGCGCTGGCCTTGTTCGGCGCCATCTCCTCCCTGAACGAACGCAGCCGCGAACGCCTGGACTGAACGAGTGGGCGACTACCCGTTGCTGGCCGTCGGGTAGTCGATGATCCCTTCCCGCACCGCGGTGGAGACTGCCTCGAGCTTCGAGTGGGCGCCCAGCTTGGCCAGCACCGACTGCACGTGGTTGCGGATGGTGTTGACGCTCAGGAACAACTCCGCGGCGATGACCTTGTTCGTCAAGCCCCGGGCCAGGAAGCCGAGGATCTCGCGCTCACGCTCACTCAGGTCCTCCCCGAGGGTCCGTTGGGTGCGATTGAGCTTCGGGAGGAGGCGGGCCAGGAGGGCGGGCGAGATCAGGGCTTCCCCCACTGCGGCCGCTCGCACGGCATGGACCACCTCGGCCGCGGCCCGGTCCTTGGTCAGGAACCCTGAGCAGCCGGCGTCGATGGCTGCCAGCAGGACTCGGTCCTCGGTGGAGCCGGTGAGCATGACCACCATCACCTCGGGGCTCTGGCGCCTGATCTGAGCGGTCACCGAGACCCCGTCCTGATCCGGCAACTGGTAGTCCATGAGCACCACCTTCGGCTGCAGCCTGGTCACCATCTCGATGGCGTCGGCGCCAGCGTCGGCCACGCCCAGGACGGTGATCCCGTCCTCGTCGGCGAGCAGGCGCGCCAGGCTCTCGGAGAACATGCGGTGATCGTCGACGATGAGGACTCCGACAGTCGTGTCCTCAGACTCCGCCATCGACGACCTCCCGGATCGCTCGCAGCAACTCTTCCTCTGTCACCGGCTTGGCCAGCAGGGGACCGGTTGTCGGGCCGTCCTCCTTGTTGTAGCCGGTCATCATGATGACGCGCGTGCCGGGTCGACGCTCGCTTATCACCCGGGCCAGCTCGTCACCGCGCATGCGGGGCATAGCGATATCGGTCACGACGACGTCGATGTCCGGCTCGTCGTCGAGGAACTCCAACGCCTCGACCCCGTCGGAGGCGGCGATGACTTCATAGCCGTGGCCGGCGAGGATCCGGGCCGTCGCCACCCGTAAAGGTCTCTCGTCCTCCACGAGCAGGATGCGTTCCCGGCCATCGAGCAGATCGCTGCCCGTGTCGTCTTCACCCCGGGCGGGATCATCGGCGGCGCGGAGCCCGATGGTGACGGCGGTGCCGACCCCCACCTCGGAGTCGATGTGAACCTCACCGCCGTTCTGTTGGACGATGCCATAGACCGTCGCCAGACCGAGGCCCGTGCCCTTGCCATGCGGCTTGGTGGTGAAGAACGGCTCGAACGCCCGCTTGACGACCTCCGGCGGCATGCCCTCGCCCGTATCGGCGACGCGCAGCGTGATGTCGAGGTGCCCTTCTGACCGCTCGGTGGCGATGACGATCTGGCCGCCGCGGGGCATGGCGTCTCGTGAGTTGATGGCCAGGTTGATGACGATCTGCTCGAGCTGCTGTCGATCGACGATGGCGATGATCGGCCCTGGGCAGAGGTCGAGGCGCAGCTCGACGGCCTCCCCGAGGGTCCGCTCCAGCATGGCCACCACCCCCCGCACGGCATCGTTGACGTCGACGGGCTCCGGGTTGGCGACGTCGCGGCGGGCGAAGGTCAGAAGCTGGCGGGTCAGCGCCGCGCCTCGCTCCGCCGCGGCGCGTATCTCCCCGAGGTCGGCGCCGGTTCTCGGATCGGTGGCCTGGCGGGAGAGCAGGGCGGTGTAGTTCAGGATCACTCCCAGCAAATTGTTGAAATCGTGGGCGATCCCACCGGCGAGCTGGCCCAGGCTCTCGAGACGGTGCGACCGCTCACGCTGGGCCTCGAGAGCGGCACGCTGCCGTTCGGCGGCCAATTCGATGCGTTCGGTGACGTCGCGAATTGACGCCAGGACCAGGACCGAGCCGGGTGCTTCACCGACTGCGCTGAGGCTGATCTCGGCCGGGAACGTGGTGCCGTCCTTGCGCCGGGCCGAGAGCTGCAGGCCCGCCCCCATGGGGCGGACCTGGGGGTCGGCGACATAGCTGGCCCTGTGCATGGCGTGCCGGTCACGGTCGACGTCGGGTACCAGCACCTCGACCTGCTGGCCGAGCAGCTCGCCGGCCGTCCAGCCGAAGAGCCGTTCCGCCTGGGCGTTGAGCAGTTCGATGCGGCCGGCGGCGTCGACGCCGATGGTGGCGTCGGGGGCCGACGCCAGCACGGCGCGGTACCGGTGCTCGGTGCGCCGCGAAACGGTGACGTCGCGGATTGCGGCGGCCACCAGCGACCCCTCGGCGGTGGTGAAACCGCTGAGGCTGATCTCGGCCGGGAATTCCGTGCCGTCACGCCGGCGGGCCCACAGCTCGAGCCCGACGCCCATCGGGCGGGTGGTCGGATGCTCGATATACCCCCCGCGCAGGGCTGGGTGGCGGCCGGCGAAGCGCTCGGGCACCAGGCACTCGACGGGCTTCCCGATGAGGTCGGCTCTGGGCCAGCCGAACACCCGCTCGGCCTGGTCGTTGACGAAGACGATCTCGCCGGCCTCGTTGACGGCGAGGAGGGCGTCGGGCGCGGCGGCGAGCAGCCCTCGCAGGACGTCTTCTGAAGGCTCCATGACTCCCTCCCGACCGGCAATTACACCACAGCAGGGTCCGGACTTACATCGTATGGGGGCACATCAAGTCTTTGGACAGTTCTCTTGGCCAGGCATTGCCCTACGTCTCCTGCACCACTTACCTCCTTGAGCCTGTCAGGTTTCTTTCACGTCATGATCGACGGTGGGCGCGAGGTGGACAAGCCCCGAACGCACGGACCCACTAGGTGCAAATGCATCAGGAACGGTCGAAGAGTTTCGGCCGCTCCGCAGTGACTAGGATCGGGCCGTGGAACTCGGCGGTAGCGACGGTGCGAAAGCACACGAGATCGTTCATGATCTGCGCAACGCCCTCGGACTGGTCATCAACTACGCCAATCTGATGGCGAACGAGCTGGCCGACCGTCCGGAGGTCCTCGAGGACCTGATGGAGATCAGGACTGCAGGCCGCCGGGCCGCCGAATTGGTGGGCGAGCTGTCGGCAGTCATTTTACCGGGTGACCGCTCGCGAGAGGAGCCAATGGCGTAGGCACTCATCCAGTGCCAATCCGCCGCGGTACTGTGCGAGCGGGCCACCTTCAACAGCGAGGGTTCGTCCGATTTGGTGGAGAACGGGAAGACAGCGACGGGATCGACGGCATCGACCCCTCGACACACCGACCGCCGGTTCTCCGCGGCCACGCTCGTCTTCCTCATTCTGGCAACGGGGGCCTTCACGGCGTTCGGCGTGACCCACAACGTCGTCGAAAGCAATGAGCGCCGCCTCCTCCGCCAAAGAGCCGCGGAGGTGTCGGCGCTGTTACGGGACTCTGTCCAGTCTTCACATGCCACGCTCAGCCTCCTCGCCGTCCTCGCCGCATTGCCGGACCAGGCCGGGTTCGCCCAGGGGGCGGCAGCCCTGGGCCGGGGTCTGGGCGGATCGGTGCTGGCCGTCACCGAGGGCGACGCCGGCTTTACCGTGACGGCAGCGGCCGGTGGTCCTGTCGCCACCGGACAGGCCGTGGGTGGCGACGTCGGGTCGTTGGCGGCCCGAGCGCTCGAGGGGCGGGTGCCCACCGCGGACCTGGTGGGTGATGGTGGACGGAAGCGACTGGCGTTCGCCGCCGCCAGTCCAGCGCCGGCGCGTGTCGTGGCCGTGCTGCTGACCGATGTTGATCCCACCCGGCCGCTGCCCCGTACCGAGGGCTCTGCGTTCAGCGAGATGAGGGGCGCCCTCTACGCCTCGCCCCGGCCCGACCCGGACCGTCTCGTGCTGACCAGCGAGCGATCTTTGCCGCTGTCCGGTGACGTGGTGGCGGTCCCGTTCCCGGTGGGCCCCGACCAGTGGACCGTGGTCGTGAAGGCCCGCTCGCAACTGGTCGGCGCCTTCCCCGCCATGGCCCCCTGGATCCTCCTCGGCGCCGGCCTCCTCGTCGCCCTGCTCATCAGCGCCATCGTTCGCACGTTGGCCCGCCGGCGCCAGTTCGCCGACGCCCTGGTCCAAGACCGGACCCGAGAGCTCGAGTCGACCCGGGCGTTCCTCGAGCGCCTCCTCGTCTCGGGGCCGGCGGTGGTGCTGCGGGCCAACCGCGCCGAGGGGAACCGGCGCATCACCTACGTAAGCCCCAACGTCGAGCGCATACTCGGCCTACGGCGCGCCGACCTGGTCGAGGCGGGCAGTCTCGTCCCCTACCTCCATCCCGACGATGTGACCCTCGCCGAGGTCACCATCGAAGAGCTGCGTGACACCGCCCACTCCACCGAGGTGGAGTTCCGCGTCCGCCGCCCCGAGGGCTCCGTCGTCTGGGTCTCGGCGCTGGCGGTGCCCGAAATCGACCAGCACGGCGCCAACTGCGGGTTGTTCGTCTACCTCACCGACATCTCCAAGCGCCGGGCGGCGGAGGAGGCGCTTCGCAATGCGCAGCTGGCCGCGGAGGCGGCCAACCGGTCGAAGAGCGAGTTCCTCTCCCGTATGAGCCACGAGCTGCGGACGCCGCTCAACGCCGTCCTCGGCTTCAGCCAGCTGCTGAAGATGCAGCCGCTCAACGAACAGGAGTCGGAGGCTGTCGAGCACATCCTCAAGGGCGGCCGCCACCTGCTCGACCTCATCAACGAGGTGCTCGATATCTCGCGTATCGAGGCCGGGCGCCTGCTGCTGTCGCCGGAGGCTGTTCTGGTTTCGGATCTGGTCCAGGAGTCCCTGGACCTGGTGCGGGCGATGGCCGAGGAGCGGGAGGTCCGGCTCGTCGCCGACCGCGCCGGCATGGGCGCCTATATCTTCGCCGACCGCCAGCGGGCCAAACAGGTCCTGCTCAACCTGCTCTCGAACGCGGTCAAGTACAACCATCGTTGTGGTTCGGTGGCCGTGTCCTGTCGTGAGCACGGCGCCACCGAGGTGCGGATCAGCGTCGCCGATACGGGGCCCGGCATCCGCCCGGAGATGATGAGCCGCCTGTTCGCTCCCTTCGACCGCCTGGATGCGGGCCACACCGACGTGGAAGGGACCGGTATCGGCTTGACGCTGTCGAAGAGCCTGGCCGAGGCGATGGGTGGCACGTTGAGCGCCGAGAGCGTCCCGGGGCAGGGCAGCACCTTCTCCCTGGATCTTCCTCGGGTAGAGGGGCCGGTGGAGCGTTACGAACGCATGCAGCCCGTGCCGTCGACGGTCACTGTCCAACCCCCGAACGGCAACATCGCCCCAGGCGAGCGCCACAAGGTGCTGTACATCGAGGACAACCCGTCGAACCTGCGCCTGATCGAGCGCATCCTCGCCCGGCGAGGCGATGTCGATGTCGTCTCGGCCATGCAGGGCCGGTTCGGGATCGAGCTGGCCCGCCAGCACCATCCATCACTCATCCTGCTCGACCTGCACCTGCCCGACATCAACGGTGAGGAGGTCCTCCGGCGACTCGTCGACGACCCCCTCACCTCATCCATCCCGGTGGTGATGGTCACCGCCGATGCTACGGCGGGCCAGGTCCAGCGGCTGCTGTCGGCGGGTGCCTCCGCTTACCTCACCAAGCCACTCGACGTGGCCAGGCTGCTGGGCCTGCTCGACGAGATGCTTGCCACCCCGTGAGCGACCTGCTCAGCAGCAGCCGGGTGATGATCGTCGACGACAGCCTGGCCAACGTGAGGCTTGTTCAGCGTTTGCTCGGCGACGCCGGGGTGACCGCGGTCGAAGGTTTCACCGATCCCCAGCCGGCGCTCAGCCGGTGCAAGGAGGCACTGCCCGACGTCCTGCTCCTGGATCTGCACATGCCGGGCCTCGACGGTTTCGCAGTCATGGAAGCCCTGCGCTGCATCGTGCCTGCCGACGCCTTCCTGCCCGTCCTCGTCCTCACCGCCGACGACGATGCCGTGGTCAAGCAGCGGGCGCTGGCCGCCGGCGCCAAGGACTTCCTGACCAAGCCGTTCGATGCCGTCGAGGTCGTCCTCCGGGTGCGCAACCTGCTCGAGACGAAGGATCTCTACACCCGGCTCCAGCGGCACAACGCCCGGCTGCAGGCCGAGCTGGACGCGCAGCAAGCCGCCAAGCGCCGTCTGGCCGAGGCGTTCCGGGAGAGCGAACGGCGGATCGAGCGGGTTCTGGCCGAGGACCTCCTGTCGATGGTGTTCCAACCGATCGTGAGCCTGGTCGACGGGCGCCTGGTGGGCGCCGAGGCGCTGGCCCGGTTCGACGTCGAGCCCCGCCGGCCACCGAACGAGTGGTTCGCAGAGGCAAACGCCGTAGGACGTGGTGTGGACCTCGAGCTGCACGCGGTGAAGAGCGCCTTGGGGCAGCTCGACGACCTGCGCTTCGGTGCGTACATGTCGATCAACGCGTCGCCGGAGACGATCGGCCCGGGCCTCGCCGCGCTGCTCGGCCAGTTCCCGGGCAACCGGATCGTGCTGGAGCTGACCGAGCACACGAGGGTCGGCGACTACGGGGCGCTGATCGAGGGACTGGTGCGATCGCGAAGCGAAGGGGTCCGGATCGCGGCCGACGACACGGGCGCCGGCTACTCGGGTCTGCACCACCTTCTGCGCCTGCGCCCGAACGTCGTCAAGCTCGACATCGGGCTCACTCGCAACATCGACGAGGATCCCGTCCGGCGGGCCTTGGCCTCGGCGCTGGTCGCCTTCGCCGCCGAGATCGACGCGGTGCTGGTAGCCGAGGGGGTGGAGTCGGTCGGTGAGCTGCGCTCGCTCAGGGCGCTGGGTATTCCTGCAGCCCAGGGCTACCGCCTCGGCCGGCCCGGACCTATGTCGGCCCTGCGGCCGGAGTACGGCGACATGTTCGGCGACGTCCTCGGCTGAACACCTATCCCGACGAGGCCGGGATGGTCACCGTGACCGTCGTGCCCTGGCCCTCGGACGACGTCAGCTCGATGGCGCCGCCGTGCTCCTCGACGATGCGCTTGGCGATGACCAGGCCGAGCCCGCTGCCCTGGACGACCATCTTGGTGGCCAACGACGACCGGAAGAACCGGGTGAAGAGCCCGCCCTGCTCGTCGACCGGGATCCCGATCCCGGTGTCACACACGGTGAACACGACGGCATCGCCGGCCCGCCGGGCACGGAACTCGACCGCACCGCCGGGCGGGCTGAACTTGATGGCGTTGGTGAGGAGGTTGGCGAGCGCCCGCTCCATCTGGACGGCATCGATGCTCGCCGTCCCCAGGCAGGCGTCGCCGTCGAAGGTCACGGTCACCGGTCGGGCGGTGGCGCCGGCCAGGATCGAGTCGTGCACACCTTCGGCGAAGGGGAGGAGCCTGGTGGGCTCCCGTTTGAGCTGCAGGTGGGCGCTGTCCATACGGGCGACGGTGAGCAGGTCCTCGATGAGCACGAGCAGGCGGTGGCTGTTGCGGTCGATGACGTCGACGGCCTTCACCTGGTCTCCGACCAGCGGGCCGTAGTCACCGTCGGCCAGCAGCTCCAGTTGCCCGAGGATGCTGGTGAGGGGCGTGCGGAGCTCGTGTGACACCGTGGCCACGAAGTCGTTCTTGGCCCGGTGCAGCTCCTGGAGCTCGGCCACCTGGCTCTCGAGGCGCTCCTCGCTCGCTTTGAGCGACTCGGTGAGATGCACCCGATCGGTGACGTCACGCACGTTGACGATGATCCCGCCGACCGCGGGATCGTCGATCAGGCTCATACCGATGGCCTCGAGGTACCGCCAGCTCGTGTCCCGGTGCAGATAACGGCACTGGAAGGGGCCATGGGTCCCCGGGGTGGTCAAGGCGGTTTTCAATGCCGCGCTGACCACCGAGGCGTCGTCGGGGTGGACCAGGCCGGTCACGTGACGGTCGCGCAGCTCCTCCACCTTCCACCCCAGCACGCGGGTCACCGAGGGGCTGAGGAACCGCACCGTGCCGTCGGCGCGGAGCACCAGGACGATGTCGGAGGAGTTGCGGATCATGGCGCCGAAGCGCTGCTCGCTGCGTTCGTCGACCAGCCGCTCGGCCAGCTCCGCACCCTCGAGGGCCAGCGAGACGGTGGAGGCGACGGCTTCGCATGCCCGGGCCAGCCGGTTGGGCTGGTCGCCGGTACCGGGTTGGGCCACCAGGAGGACGCCGCGCAGGCGGCTGCCCGAGAAAACCGGGGCCAGGAAGAGGCGCCGCCCGGTGAAGGGCGGGGGCAGCAGGCGGCGCACGTCCGCTCCCGCAGCCGGCTCGATGACGACGGAGCGACCTTGGCCCAACCGCGCCTCGACGCTGGGCGGGAGGCCGGCATCGAGCACCAGGCCCGAGTCAGGGCAGCGGTCGCACCCGCAGGCGACGACGAGCGGAGATCCGTCGACGCCGAAGAGAAGCAGCGCGTCGGCGCCGGCGCCGGCCAGTTGGCGGGCGTGGTCGACGGCGGCACTGAAGATCGCACGGCGGTCGTGGCTGGAGACGAGGACCGTCCCGAGGTGGCGGAGGATGCGTTCCCGGCGCAGGGCGTCTTCCTCCCTGCTCAGGGCGTCGGCCAGCGTGGCGTTCAGCACGCCGGTGCGGAAGGTGAGGAGGAAGAAGGCGATGGCCGAGCCTGCGGCCAGGATCACGGCATTTTCCTGGTCGCCATGGACGATCTGGAGGCCGGCGAGCATGGGCAGCACCAGCGAGATGGTGGCCAGCAACCAGAGGCGTGACCGGCGCTCCGGTCTGTACGCCGGCTCGAGCTCGGTCAGCAACCCCATCGTGGGATGGCAGGCGGCGACGGCGAAGCTCAGGTAGGAGGCGTGGAAGACGGCGTCGAGCCACGACCCGACCCCGTAGGCGCCGAGCAGCGCCAGGCGGGCGTAGGCCACGTCGGCGACGAGAAGGAGGGCGAAGCCCACGGCGAGGATGCGCCCAGCCGGATGTTGGCGCCCCGGCGCGAAAAGCAGCCGGGCCAGGAGGGCGAGCAGGACGAGGTCGCCCACCGGGTACGACGCCGATACCAGGCCGGTGAGCACGGGGATCCCGACGTAGTCCGTCCGTGCGACCAGGTACACCCAGGTGATGGCTGCGGAGACCACCGTGACGAGAAGGGCGTCGATCACCGCGGTGCCGTCGCCCAGGCGCCGGCGGGTCCGGAGCACGTCCAGCATGCCGCAGGACAGTGTGAAGTAGCTGGCGATGTAGAAGGCGTCGGCAACCGACGGGAAGGCCTCCTCGCCGTTGATGCGGGTCAGTGCGTTGTAGATGACGTCGCCCGCGACGAGGAGGCCGACGCCGGCCGCCAGCAGCCACCACGGCCTGGCGGGGTGGGGCCGGTGACGGCGGATGCCCCAGACCATGGCGAGGAGGGCGAAGATCTCTATCCCGTCGTAGGAGATCTCGTGCCACCGCTCGGGAAGAAGCTGGTGGGTCACGATGGCCCCCGCGCCGGCGGCGAGGACGACGAGGTGTGGGGAGCGGAACGCCCGGCGCGGGCGGGCGCCGTCCGCCGGCCTGCCGGGAATGCCCAGCCGGCTGTGGCTTTCTGTCCGCTCCGGGGCTACGGCTGGAAGGACCATGACCGACGGCGGCGCAGTGGTTTGCACCCCATAGGCGGTGCGTCGTCGCGTGGTGCCGCCCCCTTGATGGTGCGATCGCACATTCCTCCGGCACGGGGACGATCAGGCGCCACCTCTGCCATGCACGGCGACATCTGCGGCCCCGGCCCGGGGCGGCAGTACGCGGCACAGCACGGCGTCCAGGTCGCCGGCCTTGATGGGCTTGGCCAGGTAATCGTCCATGCCAACGGCGAGGCACCGGTCACGGTCTTCGACGAGGGCGCCGGCGGTCATGGCGATGATCGGCACGCAGTTGGTCGGCGCCGGCCCCCGGCGGATCTCCGCCGTGGCCTCGAACCCGTCCATCTCCGGCATCTGGCAGTCCATCAGGATGGCGTCGTACCGCCGGCGGGCGAGGGCCTGGAGGGCCTCTACGCCGTTCCCGGCCACGTCGCAGTCGAAGCCCAGCTTGGCTGCGATCCCCTTGGCGACGGCCTGGTTGATGGCGTTGTCCTCGACGATGAGCAGCCGGCCGCGAGTGAGGCACGCTCGCGCCGAGAGCTGCGGCGCCACCGGCGGCGTCACCGGAGGCGGCGCCATCGCCCGCTGGATGGCGTCGTGGAGCTGGGAGAGGCGGGCCGGCTTGGTGAGGCAGGCGACGAAGCCGGCACGGGCCGCCTCCTCGGAGCCGACGATCAGGGAGCTGAGCAGGACCAGGCGCACGGACCGCAGCCTCGGGTCGGTGCTGACGGTGTGGGCCAGCTCCAGGCCGTCCATGCCGGGCATGGCCATGTCGACAAGGGCGAGGTCGTAGGGACGGCCGGCGCCGGCGGCGCAGCGGAGCCGGTCCAGGGCGACGGAGCCGTCCGGGGCGACGTCGGCGGTGATGTCCCAAGCCAGCAGCTGGGCGCCGAGGACCAGGCGGTTGGTCTCGTTGTCGTCGACGACCATGACACGTAGGCCGGCCAGTCCTGGGCTTATGACCGGCTTGGGCTCGGCGACCGCGGCGCGGGCGAAGGGCAGCTCCACCCAGAAGGTGCTGCCCTGACCGGGGTCGCTGTCGACCGCGATGGTGCCGCCCATGGCCTCGGACAGCCGCCGGCAGATGGCCAGGCCCAGGCCGGTGCCGCCGTAGCGGCGGGTGGTGGAGGCGTCGGCCTGGGAGAAGGGCTCGAACAGCCGCTCGGCGGCGGACGGAACGATGCCAATCCCTGTGTCGACCACTTCTATGCGCACGGGAACGGACTGCGCGGTCGGCGGACCGCTGAGCCCGGCCCGGATCACCACCTCACCCTTGTCGGTGAACTTCACCGCATTGGACGCCAGGTTCAGCAGGATCTGCCGTAGGCGCCCGACGTCGCCGCGGACCATGGTCGGGACCTCGGGCTGGCAGTAGGCGACCAGCTCGAGGCCCTTGGCCCGAGCGGACTCGGCCACCAGGGTGGCCACGTCGTCGATGGCCTCGGCCAGGTTGAAGTCCACCGTCTCCAGCTCCAGCTTGCCCGCTTCGATCTTGGAGAAGTCGAGGATGTCGTTGATGATGCCAAGCAGGGCTTCGCCCGAAGCCCGGACGCCGTCGGCGTACTGCTGCTGGGTCTCGCTGAGGCCACTGTCGAGCAGGAGGCCGGTCAGCCCGATCACGCCGTTCATGGGTGTGCGGATCTCGTGGCTCATCGTGGCCAGGAACTCCGACTTCAGCTTGGAGGATTCCAGCGCCTTGTCCCTCGCGTGGGCCAACTCCTTCTCGAGACGCTTGCGCTCGGTGACGTCACGGAAGCTCCACACCCGGCCTACGACGGTGCCGTCGACGCGCTGGGGCTCGGAGTACCGCTCGAAGATGCGACCGTCCCGGAAGATAACGGTGTCGTCGCTCTCGGCGTCTGGTTGGCTGGCCAGACGGGTGATGGTTCCGACGAAGGCTTCGGGGTCGGCGAGCTGGTCGAGCACCGGAGCCAGGGCGCGGTCGGCACGCTGCCCTTCCAGCGCTGGGAGGGGCAGCCCGCACATCTCGGCGAACTTCCGGTTCACGCTCGAGATCCGCCCGTCCGGCTCGACGACGAGTATCCCGTCGGCGGTCGACTCCAGGGTCGCCGCCAGCAGGGAGAGGGTCTGCTGGAGCTCACGCTCGCTTCGCTTGCGATCGGTGATGTCGCGCAGGAAGGCGCTGAACTGCTGGGTGACACCCCCGCCCATCCACCAGACGGCTACCTCCACCGGCAGCTCGCGGCCGTCTCGGTGAACGGCGGTGATCTCCATGCGCCCGTCGAGCCCGGTGCCATCGGCGGCCGCCAGGTAGCACTCGAGGTCGTTGGCCCCTCGGAGTCGCTCCGGCATGATCGTCTCGGCCAGCGAGCGTCCGACGGCATCGGCGCGTGACCACCCGAAGGTCACTTCCGCACTGTGGTTCCAGTCGGTGATGAGGCCGGCGCGGTCGATGCCCACGAAGGCGTCTCCGGCGGTGTCGATCACTCGCCGAGTCCGTTCCTCGCTGGCCCGCAGAGCCCGGTCCGCCTCCAAGCGGTCGGTGATGTCGCGGGCGATGGTGGCGCCGCTGACGATCTCGCCGTCGAGGTTCCGAACCGCCGAAATGGTGATCGAGACATCGACCTCGCTGCCGTCCTTGCGGACCCGCCGGGTGTCGAACGGCTCGACCCGGTGGCCACTCCAGAGCTGGGCAAACCGCGACTTGGCTTGCTCGCTGAGGTCCGGGGGCACCATGGCCCGCGTGCGGCCGATGATCTCCTCCGCCGTGTAGCCGAAAAGCTCTGTCGCCCCCTGGTTCCAGCTGGTGATCGTGCCGTCCGGTGACCACCCATAGATGGCATCCTGGGAGGACGCCACGATGGCGGCCATGGCGGCCAGTTGTGACTGTGACCGCTCGTTGAGCTTCCAGTTGGCGATGCCGGCCGCGCTCATGGCCAGGATCCCTGCCCCGTGGACGCCCGCCCAGACCCAAGGCTGCCTCCAGGCCCCCTCGTGGTTGTAGACGTCGTGCGGGGAGAAGACGCCGACGACGCCATGATGAAGGACCACGAACCCGATGGCGATGAGGAACGGGCGCCAGTCCTGGTACAGGACGACCACGCCCACCATGACGTAGAAGTGGAAGTGGGCCTCGATCATCCCGCCGGACAGGTGGACGAGCACCGCCGAGGCCGTCATCAGCCCGACGGCGGCGAGGATCGTGCTCTCCCGGCGCCGGCCGGCGCTGAGGGACGCGGCAACGGCGGGACAGGCGACCACCCCCGCGTCGAACAGCGCGTGGAGGGCGCTGTTGCCGGTGGCCAGCCCGAAGACCAACAGGCCCGGGACGTGGAGCCAGAGGAGAATGAGGATGCCGTGGTGGCGGCTGCGCCAGACATCGTCGGGCAGGGTGCCGCCCCGAGGGAGGAAGGTCCGGATCCGTGCCCTCACAGACTGTTCGGCGGGTGCCAGCGCGGTGGTCACCGAGCAGCCACCGTGCCGCAGCGGGACTGGCGCATGTGGACCTAGTTCGGCATGTGGGCCCGCCTTCTGATGATGCGTTCGCGCCATTGCTGGCGCGGCATCAACTCACCCCGGCCACACCTCGGTGATGGAGAGCGCCTTCTCGGCCGCGGCCGCCTCGGCCACTTGGAAGCGGTCCCGGAAGCGGGCCGCGGTGGCACGGAGTGCGGCCTCGGGGTCGACCTGGGCCCGCCGGCAGCGGTCCACCAGGGCGAACAGCTCGGCGCCCAGCCCCTCCTCGTCCGTCACCGGTTCGAGGCCGGCCGACGCCGCCTTGCGCTGCACCTTGTGGGCATAGAGCAGCGACGGCAGGCCGTCGCCGATGCCGTCCATGATGCTGGCCCGGCCCTTCTCGTCGCGCTTGATCTGTTCCCAGTTGGTGACCACCTCCGCCGGCGTGTCGGCCTGCACGCCGGCGAAGACATGGGGATGGCGGTGGACGAGCTTGTCGTGGATGCCCCGGGCGACGTCGGCCAGGGTGAACCAGCCCTCCTCGGCGCCGAGGGTTGCGTGGAAGACCACCTGGAACAAGAGGTCGCCGAGCTCCTCCTCCAGGTGCTCGAACGCCTCGCCGCCGGCCTCGGCCTCGGCATCGGCAGGCAGCGCTTCGATGGCTTCGAGGACCTCGTAGGTCTCCTCCAACAGGTGCCGGGTGAGGGTGCGGTGGGTCTGCTCCCGGTCCCAGGGGCATCGCTGGCGCAGGGTGCGGACGAGTTCGGCGAAGCGGGCCACCTCCCGGGCCACGGGAGGGGCGCCGGCGGGCAGGTAGATGGAGGTGAGGTGGTCGGGCTCCACCTCGCGGTCGAGGTCGGCCCATGCCACGCTGGTGACCGACGCCTCGGGCAGGCCGAGGCGCTGGAGGACAGTCACGTCGCCCATCTCCTCGTCGACCGACAGCTTGATGTCGGAGAGGACCTGGCGGGTGTCGCACTGGGCGACGAGCAGGGGGCCACGCTCGCCGGCGGCTTCGACGGCGAAGCGCCGGCCGTCGACCACCCGCACCCCCTCGGCCACGGGATCGACACCCAGGGCGCCCCAGGCCAGGTCCAGGAAGGAGAGGGCCGGGACCAGGCGGACGTCGACCCGGTCGTCGGTGCGCAGGAGCTCGACCGTGCGCTCGGCCACCAGCGGCGAACCGGGGACGGCGTAGGCCACCGTGCCGTGCTCGCCGGCCGCCTCGGCCAGGGCGTCGACGATGCCGGCGTAGACCTCCTCCAGGGTGCCCGCCGACTCATAGATCGAGTCGAACGAGGTGGCGCCGGCGACGGCCACCGCCGCCGGGTGGCGGGTGGTGCGCAGGTACCGGTGCGGCGTGGAGGCCAGGGCGTCGACGGCCGCCCTGGTGAGCAGGTCGGGGCCCGCCGGCCCCAGGCCGACGACCACGACGGTGGGGCGCACGGGCGTGATTACGGCGGGGTGGCGCCGCCGGCGGGACCGGGGATAAGGGGCGTGCTGGTGGCCGGGGCGTCGGCGGGACGGGCCGGAGGCACCACGCCCGGCGACGCCCCTTCCTTGTTGAACGTCCCGTACTTCGGGTTGATCTCGATGTCGGCCTTGGCCACCGTCTCCTGGAGCCAGGTCAGCAGGTTCTCCTGGCCGTTGGTGGTCAGCTTCAGACGGACCTGGTCCCTCACCTGGTCGTACGGCGGCGTCTGGCGGGAGGTCACCTTGATGATGTGGAAGCCGAACTGGGTCTGCACCGGGGCGCCGGCCTCGCCCACCGGTTGGTTGAAGACGGCCAGCATGAACTCGGGCACGAAGCCGGTGGACTGGTTGATGTCGCAGCCGAGCTCGCCGCCCTTCTGGGCGCTCTGGGTGTCGGTCGACTCAGCCCGGGCGATGGTGGCGTAGTCCTCGCCCCGGCCGAGGCGGGCCCGGATGTCGTCGGCCTTCTCACGGCTGGCAACGAGGATGTGGCTCACGCAGGCGCTGGCGAATTCGTCCTTGTGGCTGTCGTAGTAGGCCCGGCCGGCTTCCTCCGCCGAGCCGGTCACGCCGGTGAGCGACAGGGTGAGAAGGTCCAGCTGGGCCTGCCGGCGGATGAGCTCGTCCTGGTAGGACTTGGGGAAGTCCTCGAAGACGTCCTCGCCCTGGATCTGCTCGATGACGGCCTCACGGGCGGCGGCCAGATCGTCGGGGCCGACGGTCAGCTTGCGGCTGGCCAGCTCGGTGCCGATCAGCTGGTAATAGATCTGGCGGGTCAGGGCCAGGGCGGTGAAGGCGGCGTCGAAGGTGCCGGCGCCGGTGCCCTTCACCTGCTGGCGGGACTCGATCAGCCTCAGGTAGGGGCCGTTGGCGGCGATCGAGCGCAGCTCGCGGGTCAGGTCTTCCTCGCTGATCGACTTGTTGTCGACCTTGGCGGCATACGGCGACACCGACCCGCAGGCCGTGGCCAGGACGGCCAGGGCGATCACGGGCGCGGCGAAAAAGGTGGAAAAGCGTCTCACGGTAGAGCGATGGTACCCGGTGCTCTCACGGCTACTCGGGCGGGAGGAGCTGCTCGACGAGCGTCAACACGGCGGTGACCGGGTCGGCGTTCGCCAGGATGGGCACCACCAGCTGCTTGAGGTCCTCCTTCAGCACCGCCCTCGGTGCGATGCGCTTGAGCCGGATCTGGGCACTCAGCTTGAGCTCGACGGGCGACATGCGGATCACGTTGCGGGCGACCGTCACCTCCCGGATGCCCGTGCGCACGCACTCGGCCCGCAGCCGGGCCACCCTGATCAGGGCCTCGGCCGGCGCCGGCAGGGGGCCGTAGCGGTCCAGCCACTCGGCGGCCACGTCGTCGACCTCGGCCTGGGTGGTGACCGCGGCCAGCCGGCGGTAGGCCTCCAGGCGCTGCTCGCCGCCGGGCACGTAGTCGGGCGGCAGGTGGGCGTCGACGGGGATGTCGATCTTGACCTCGGCCGGTTGGCGGATCGGTTCGCCCTTGAGCTCGGCCACCGCCTCACTGACCATCTGGACGTAGAGGTCGTAGCCCACGGCGGCGATGTGGCCGGACTGGTTGGCGCCGAGGAGGTTGCCGGCGCCGCGGATCTCCAGGTCCCGCATGGCGATCTTGAAGCCCGAGCCGAGCTCGGTGTGCTCGCCGATGGTCTTGAGCCGCTCGTAGGCCTGCTCGGTCAGCTCACGCTCGGGCGGGAAGAACAGGTAGGCGTACGCCCGCTGGCCGGCCCGCCCCACCCGGCCCCGGAGCTGGTGGAGCTGGCCCAGGCCCATGAGGTCGGCCCGGTCGACGACCAGGGTGTTGACCGTCGGCATGTCGATGCCCGACTCGATGATCGTGGTGCAGACCAGGACGTCGTACTGGCCCTCCCAGAAGTCGAGCACGACCCGCTCGAGCTGGCCCTCGTCCATCTGGCCGTGGGCGATGGCGATCCGGGCCTCGGGGACCATCTCCTTGAGGTCGTGGGCCACCCGCTCGATCGACTGAACCCGGTTGTGTACGAAGAAGACCTGGCCCTCGCGGAGCAGCTCCCGGCGGATGGACTCGGCCACGGCCCGGTCGTCGTAGGGACCCACGTAGGTCAGGATCGGCTGGCGCTCGGCCGGCGGGGTGTTGAGGATCGTCAGGTCGCGGATGCCGGTGAGGCTCATCTCCAGGGTGCGGGGGATGGGCGTGGCCGTGAGGGTGAGCACGTCGACGTCGGCCCGCAGCTTCTTGATCTGCTCCTTGTGGGTGACGCCGAAGCGCTGCTCCTCGTCGACCACGAGGAGGCCCAGGTTCTTGAACTTCACGTCGCCGGAGAGCAGGCGGTGGGTGCCGATGACGACGTCGACGGAGCCGTCGGTGACCCCGTCGGCGACCTTCTTGGCCTGGGCCGGCGTGAGGAAACGGGACAGGACCTCGACCCGGACCGGGTAGCCGGCGAAGCGCTCGGAGAAGGTCCCGAAGTGCTGCTGGGCCAGCAGGGTGGTGGGGACCAGCACCGCGACCTGCATCCCGTCCTGGACGGCCTTGAACGTGGCCCGCAGCGCCACCTCGGTCTTGCCGAACCCCACGTCGCCGCACACGAGGCGGTCCATGGGGACGGGCGCCTCCATGTCGGCCTTGACGTCGGCGATGGCCTTGGCCTGATCCGGTGTCTCGGTGTAGGGGAACAGCTCCTCCAGCTCCTCCTGCCAGGGGGTGTCGGGGGGGAAGGCGTGGCCGGGGCTGGCGATGCGCTTGCGGTAGAGGGCGACGAGCTCCTCGGCGATCTCCCGGACCGCGGCCCGCACCTTGGAGCGGGTGCGCTGCCAGTCGCCCCCGCCCATGCGGGAAAGGGTGGGGGAGTCGCCGCCGGTGTAGTGGCGGACCAGGTCGATCTGCTCGGTGGGGACGTAGATCTTGTCGTTGCCCCGGAACTCCAGGAGGAGGTAGTCCTTCTCAGATCCGCCGATGGCCCGCTTCACCATGCCGGCGTAGCGGGCCACGCCGTGCTGGTGGTGTACGACGTAGTCGCCGGGGTTGAGGTCGTCGAAGAAGCCGGCGGCGTCGGTGCGGCGGGGGCGGGGCCGGCGGTGGACCCGGCGCCGGCCGGTGACGTCGCCCTCGACCAGCACCGCCAGCTTGATGTCGGGGAGGATGAAGCCCCGGTCCAGAGGCTCGACGACGATATCGGTACCGAGGTTGAGCGACACCCCGTTCTCCCGGAAGGTCTCGGCGATGCGGGCCGCCGAGCCCTGGCCGTCGGCGGCGACCATCACCCGGTAGCCCTTGGCCAGCAGGTCGGCCACGTGGCTGGTCAGGCGGGTGGCGTCGCCGAAGACCGGGTCCCAGCCCCGGGCCTCGATGGCGGTGGTGTCGGGTCCTTCCGCCACCGGGATGACCGACCAGGCGGGTGCCGACGTGTGGGCCAGCAGGCGGTCGAAGGGGAGGTGGAGCCGGGGCCATTCCCTCTCCCCGCCGGCTCCCCACGTCACGGCCAGGCTGGCGGCGAGGGACGCCTCCTCCTCGAGCAGGTCTTTGGCTCGGTCCCGCATGCGTCGGGGCTCGACCAGCAGGAGCAGGGCCTTGTCGCTCACCAGGTCGAACAGGACGTGCTCGGTGCTGGTCAGCCACGGCAGCCACGACTCCATGCCCTCGAAGGTCGCCCCCTCGGCAAGGCGCTCCCACTGCTCCCGGCCCCAGGGCTCGGCCTTGACCAGGCTGGCCGCCCGCCGGCGCACGTCCTCGGTGGGCACCAGCTCCCGGCAGCCGAAGATCTCGACGCAGTCGATGTCGCCGGTCGAGCGCTGGTCGCTCACCGAGAAGGTCGTCAGCCGGTCGACCTCGTCGCCCCACAGGTCGATCCGCACCGGCACGTCGGCGGTGGAGGGGAAGACGTCGACGATCGAACCCCGGCGCGCCACTTCGCCCCGATGCTCGACCTGCGGTTCCCGCCGGTAGCCGGCCACCACCAGCCGCTCGACCAGCTCCATCGGGTCGACCTGATCGCCCCGGCTGATGATGACCGGCTCGACCTCCTCCACGTGGGGGCCGAGCCGCTGCACCAGCGAGCGGACCGGCGCCACCAGCACGCGCGGCATCCGCTCGGGATCCCGAAGCCGCCACATGGTGCGCAGGCGCCGGCCCATGGCCTCGACGCCCGGGCTGACCCGCTCGAACGGCAGGGTCTCCCAGGCGGGGAACAGGTCGACGTCGTCGGGGCCGAGGAAGGCCCGCAGGTCGGCGGCCAGCCGCTCGGCGTGGGTGCTGGTCGCCATGGCGACGACGACGGGGTGGCGGTCGCTGAGCTGGGCCAGGCCGGCGATGGTGAAGGCGCGGGCTGCGTCGGGCACGGCGAGCACGGCCGAGGACGCGCCGGCCAGGCCGGCCAAGGCCGGATGGTGGCGCAGCAGGGGAGGGAGGTCTCGCAGGGCGATCTGTCGAGGGTACCGGGGACTCCCGGCTACCGGGTCGGCGGGCCGGTCAGCACCAGGGTGCCCGGGATGGCCGGACGGAGGCCATGAAAAGAGGCCGCCCGCCTGGCGGGGCGCCGGCGATGGGGGATCGTCGGCTCGGGCCCCAGCCGGCGGGCGACCGGAACGGCTGAACCGGCCAAGCGGCACCGACGGCCAAGGTGGGGGGACCGCCGGTGCCGCTTGGCGCGGCTCCGGATCTACTTGTTGCTGAGCTCGGTCAGCCGCTTGTCGACGGCTTGGCGGAGGGTCAGGAGCTCGGCGATCTCCTGTTCCCGGGTCTTGGGCTCGGCGTCGCCGCAGCACTCACAGCCACAGCCACACGGTTCTTTCGCCTCGGTGACGTCTGTCATCGCCGAACAGCCGCAACCACAGGTGTGCGTCTCGTTCTCGGTCATCGTCATGCCTTGATGGTAAAACCTGGCCCCTAGGGCCATGTCAAGACGCGGTGTTCACCTGGTTCATGGCCGTGGCCACGCCGTCGGTGAAGATGAGCTCCACCGCCTCGGCCGCCTCGACGACGGCCACGTCGAACTCGACCTGCTCGGCCTTGCGGATCGGCTTCAGCACGTAGTCGGCCCCCTGCTGGCGGCCCGGTGGCTTGCCGATCCCGATGCGGACGCGGGTGAAGGCGCCGCTGTGCAGGTGGGCCCGAATGGACTCCAGCCCGTTGTGGCCGGCGGTGCCGCCACCCTCCTTGATCTTCACCCGGCCCGACGGAAGGTCGAGCTCGTCGTGGACGACGACGACCCGGCTCATGTCGCCCTCGACGCCGTAGCGCCGCACCAGGCGGGCCGCCGACTCACCGGAAAGGTTGACGAACGTCTGCGGGAAGGCCAGGGCCAGCAGCTTCCCGTCGATGCGGGCCTCGGCCACCAGGGCCCGTTCCTTGCCCCGACGGAGCGGGGCGTTGTGGCGGCTGGCGAGCAGGTTGACGACATCGGCACCGAGGTTGTGGCGGGTGCCCTGGTACTCGTCGCCGGGGTTGCCGAGGCCGATGACCAGCAGATGGGCGGCCTCGCCCGTGCGTTCGCGCTGCAGGGGCCCTAGCTCTCTTCTCCGCCGCCGGCGCCCTCGTCGCCGCCGGCCTCGGCGTCCTCGGCCGCTTCGGTGGCGGCCTCCTCCTCGGCCTCGGTCTCGACGGCCATGCGGGTGGTGGCGCCGGCGACCACGGTTTCCTCGGGGTCGACGTCGGTCGTGACGCCGGCCGGGAGCTTCAGGTCTGCGACCCGGATGGCATCGCCGATCGCCAGCTGCGAGATGTCGACCTCGATGGCGCCTGGGATGTCGGCCGGCTTGGCGTGGACCATCAGGCTGAACATGGTGTGCTCGACCAGGCCGTCGGCCCGCTCGACCTGCTCGGCCTCACCGACGAGGTGGATGGGCACCTCGGCGGAGATGACCTCGTCGCGGCGGACGATCACGAAGTCGACGTGGTCGATCGAGCGGCGGGTGGGGTGGCGCTGGAGCTGGCGGGCCATGGCCAGGTGCTTCGTGCCGGACACGTCGAGGGAGATGAGGGCGTTGAGGCCGGATTCGGAGGTGAGGGCGGCCCGGAGCTCACGGCTGTTGACCGCCAGGTCGATCGGTTCGATCCCGCGGCCGTAGAGCACGGCGGGCACCTTCCCAGCCCTGCGAAGCCGGCGCGACTCCGAGCTGCCCTTGACCCGCCCGACATCCGCGACCAGAGAAACCTCATCCATGGCGGACGAGTCTACGTGAAGCCAGGTCAGCATCCGATGGGCGGCTGCCTGAATGCTCGATGGACCGGCCTCCCGGGCCGGTCAGGCCTGGTTGGCCCCTCCGAAGATCTCCGAGACCGAGCGGTCCTCGAACACCGCCCGCAGGGCGTCGGCGATGATGGTGGCGACGGACAGGATTTCGATCTTGTCGATCCGGCGGTCGTCGGAGAGGGGCAGGGTGTCGGTGATGACCACCTTGGTGATGACCGAGTTCTTCAGCCGGTCGAGGGCGGGATCGGACAGCACCCCGTGGGTGGCCATGGCGTAGACCTCGGAGGCGCCGTGGACCATCAGCTGGTCGGCGGCGGCGCAGATGGTGCCGGCGGTGTCGATCATGTCGTCGACCAGCACGCAGATCCGGCCCCTGACGTCGCCCATGACGTCGAGGGCCTCGACCTGGTTGGCCACCCCCCGGAGCCGGCGCTTGGCCACCGAGCCGACGTCGGCCTCCAGCATCTGGGCGAAGCGCTCGGCGACCTTGAAGCGGCCGGCGTCGGGGGAGACCACGACCACGTCGCTGCCCAGGTTGGCCGCCACCCAGTCGGCCAGGACGGGCATGGCGGTCAGGTGGTCGACCGGGACGTCGAAGAACCCCTGGATCTGGCCCGAGTGCAGGTCGACGCTGACCATGCGGTCGGCGCCGGCGACGGTCAGCATGTCGGCCAGCAGCTTGGCGGTGATCGGCTCCCGCTCGGCGGCCTTGCGGTCCTGGCGGGCGTAGCCGTAGTAGGGGCAGACGGCGGTGATGCGCTTGGCCGAGGCCCGCTTGGCGGCGTCGACCATGATCAGCTGCTCCATGATCGCCTCGTTCACCGGGCTGCTGTGGCTCTGGACGATGAACACGTCGGCGCCGCGGATGGACTCCTCGAAACGGGAGTACATCTCGCCGTTGGCGAACTGCGACAGGTTCGGCTGGCCCAACTTGACGCCGAGGGCGTTGGCGATGTCTTCCGCCAGGGCGGGGTTGGAGCGGCCGGAGAAAAGCTCGAGTCGTTTCTTGGTGACCAGCTCCATCGTCGGCTGCTACACGCTCTCCTCGTCGCCAGCACTGGCAGTGTAGAACGAGCCGGTGGTGGTGCCCGCAGAGATATGGCTCCCCGGTTGGAGGACGGCGAACGGGCCGACGATGGCCGAGGGCCCGACCACCGCGTCGTAGCCCACCGACTGCTCGATGTTGGCGCCCTCGCCGACGGCGCAGTCGACCAGGCGGACGCTGGGGCCGAGCTTGGCGCCCTCACCGACCCTGGTCCGGCCCTGAAGGATCGTGCCCGGGAACAGGGTGATATCGGCTGCCAGCCGCACGCCGGCGTCGACGTAGGTGCGCTCGGGGTCGACCATGGTGACGCCGGCCTGCATCCAGCGGTGGTTGATGCGCCGGCGCAGCTCGGCCTCGGCGGCGGCCAGTTGGGCCCGGTCGTTGACGCCCACCGCTTCATTGGGGTCGTCGCACTCGATGGCCACCACCTTGTGGCCGGCGTCGTGGAGCACGCTGACCACGTCGGTCAGGTAGTACTCGCCCTGGGCGTTCTCGGGAGAGAGCCGCCGGAGGGCGGGGGCGAGGAGGCTGCGGCGGAAGCAGTAGATCGAGGTGCCGACCTCGTCGATCTCCAGCTCGGCCTCGGTGGCGTCGAGCTCCTCCACGATGCGGCTGACCCGGCCGTCCTTCGTCCTGACGATGCGCCCCATCCCGGTCGTGTCGGGGAGGCGGGCGGTCAGGACGGTGGCGGCGGCGTTGGCCTCACGGTGGGCGTGGACGAGCGAGCCGAGGGTGGAAGGGCGGACCAGGGGCGTGTCGCCGGGCAGGACCACGATGTCCTCGTCGTCGCTGTCGTCGTCGGTGGGGAAGGCGGTGAGGGCGACCGAGGCCGCGTCACCCGTTCCCCGCTGGACGTGCTGGTCCACGAAGTCGATGATCAGGTCCGGCGGGCCGTACTCCTGGAGGGTCTTCGTCACCCGCTCGGCGCCGTGGCCGACCACGACGACGGCGCGGTCCACCAGCAGCTCGCTGAGGGCGTCGAGCACGTGGAGCAGCATGGGCCGCCCGCAGAGGGGGTGGAGCGGCTTGGGCAACGCCGACCTCATCCGCGTCCCCTCGCCGGCGGCCATGACCACAGCCGAGAGAGGACGAAGCCGCATATGTCTGTTTTACCGCGTGCGGCCGGCGTGGAGGGGGAGGGTTGGCTCGGGAGGAAGGATTCGAACCCTCATTCTCGCAGCCAAAGTGCGATGTCCTACCTTTGGACGACTCCCGATCCGTCCCCCAAAGTACCGCCCGCAACGGTGGCCAGTCCTTCGCACCAGCCGGCGATCCTCAGGCAGAGCTCGGCGCTGCGTCGGACGTAGACGACGAGGCAGCCGTGGTAGTGCTCGCCGACGTTTTTCCGCACGGTCTTCGGGTTGTGGGTCTTGACCTGCGTCCTCGCGAAGGTCTCCGCCGGCGCACCAACGATCGACGACCAGTACGTCAGCGCAGCAGGAACATCCGCTGACTCGTGGATCATGAGCCTGAACTGGAGACGCTCCTGCTCGACGCCAATGAGCGCAAGCCAGCTCAGGAACAGCTGGATGAAGCCTGGATCGGAATTGATGAAGATCACCGCTTGTCCCGACCGCCACGGCTTGTTCTTCGAACCTTCGGCCCAATAAGCCACGACGCCGGCTACGAACAGCTCACTTTCACTGAGCTGGGCGACTTGTGCGCGCGCCTCCGACTGGATGCGTGCTCGGCGCTCCGCCGCACTCGCCCGTATTGCCTGGGCGCGGCGAGTGGAGCCGGCCGGCGCGCGAAGTGCCAGTGCCCGATGCTGCTCCTCGGTGAGTGGCACGTCGCGGAGCCAGAGGGACAGGGTGCTTTTGGACACCCCCACGACCTCGCGGATTTCCCGGTACGACCTTCCCTCGCTGCGCATGGCCAGAGCGGTCTCACGGAGGTTGTCCTTGGCGTTGGGCCGCTTGGTCCACGCCGGCGCCGGTACACCCCGCAGCCATTTCGACAGCGGCTCGCCGCCGCCGGCGGCAAGACCCAGGGCCTCGGCGATCTGGGACCGAGACATCCCTGCGCGTCGCATTTGCACCGCCTGTTCCCGTCGACTGCCCTTCATGATCGAACATTAGTTCGATTGAGACGGCGTGTCAAGCATTGAAAGACTGGAAGATGATGCCGGATTTCCCTCTATTTCACGGAAACCGCTTCACCCGCTAGCCTGACGCCGCTCATGGGATCGCTGATCAAGAAGCGCCGCAAGCGGATGCGCAAGAAGAAGCACAAGAAGATGCTGAAGGCCACCCGCTGGCAGCGTCGCGCCGGGCGCTAGCCCCACTTCTCTAACCTGTCCGCGTCCGGGCGACGATCCGGCCTTCGCCGGCGAACTCGCCCTCCACGAACCAGGTGCCCCCGCTGCCGGCCAGCTGAGGGCGCATCCCGGTGACCGTAGCCAGCCGGTCGCGCCACTCGGCCAACGCCGGCGCCACGGCCAGCGCCGCCGGCTCGAGGTCGTTGAGCGATCCGTCCGGGGCCGCCGGCCCGCCGAGGGAGTCCCACGCCCGGTAGACGGCCGGCGTCGACACGGCCAGCGGCGGGACCAGCAAGGTGAAGGTCCGATCGACCAGGGGCAGCGGCTCGACCACCTCGCCGACGCCGGAGACCCGCGCCCGGCCGCCCACCAGACAGAAGGCGACGTCGGCTCCCAGCCGCGCAGCCACCGCCACCTCGGAGCACCCGGCCCACCGGAGCACGGCGGCGGCGTCGGACGAACCACCGCCCAGGCCGGCGCCGGCCGGGACCCGCTTGTCGAGCCTCACGAACGCCCGGCGCCCGACTGCCGCCAGCGCCCGTCGCACGAGGTTGGAGTCATCGGCCGGCACGCCAACGGCGTAGGGGCCCACCACCTCCAAGCCGTCGCCGTCGCTGAACGAGAGCTCGTCCCCGTAGTCGAGGGTCACCATCTCGGCGTCGATCAGGTGGTAGCCGTCGGCCCGCACGCCGGTGACCCGCAGGGAGACGGTCAGCTTGGCCGGGGCGCGCTCGACGTGCACGCCGCCAGTCTCCCCCAGTCCTCCACCGCCAGTTCCTCGGCCCGAGCTTCGGGGCGGACGCCGGCGGCGGCGAACTCCTCCACGCCGACCAGCCCGGCCAGCGACCGCCGGAGCATCTTCCGTCGCTGCCCGAACCCGGTTCGCACCAGCCGGAACAGCCACGCCGGGTCGACCTCGGCGCCCACCGCCGGCGCCACTCGGCGGTCGATGCGCACGAGGGCGGACTCCACGTTCGGCACCGGGTGGAAGACCGTGGCCGGCACTCGGCCCACGACCTTGGCCGTCGCCCAATACGCCACCTTGACCGACACTGCCCCGTAGGCGTCGTCGCCGGGGGCGGCAGACAGCCGCTCGGCCACCTCCCGCTGGACCATGACCAGCATCCGGCCGATCGCCGGCACGCCGTCGAGCAGGTCGGCGACCAGGGGCGTGGCCACGTTGTACGGCAGGTTGGCCACCAGCACCCAGGGCCCCTCGCCGAGCAGGGCCGGCCAGTCCAGGCGGAGGGCGTCGCCCTCCACGACGGTCACCCCCACCGGCTCGACCACACTTCGCAGCGGGGGCACCAGCCCGCCGTCCACCTCGATGGCGGTGACCGACGCGCCGGTCTCGGCCAGTGCCAGGGTGAGCGAACCGAGTCCGGCGCCGATCTCGACCACCCGGTCGCCGGCCCCGACGCCCGCCAACCGGGCGATCCGCCGCACCGTGTTGGGGTCCACCACGAAGTTCTGGCCCCGGGCCCGGCTCGGCGCCAACCCGTACTCGTCCAGGAGCCGGCGCACGTCGGCGCCGCTGAGGGTCACCCGCCGGACGTTACGCGGGCCGGGCTACCACTCGATCCGCACGTCGATCAGCCCCGCCTCCCTGGCTGCCAGCTTCTCGAAGGTGTCCAGTGACAGGTCGATCAGGCGGCCCGTCTCCAGCGTCGGGCCACGGTCGTCCACCTTGCACGACGCCGTCGCCCCGTTGTGCAGGCGGGTCACCTTGATGACGGTGCCCATGGGCAGGGTGCGGTGGGCGCAGGTGGCGCTGGGGGCCCTGAACCACGAGGCAATCCCGCTGTCGGTCCTCGTCACTGCCGAGCTCGCCGCCGCCGCCGGCGGGACGACCGCAGCCACCACGGTGGTCAGGGGGGTCAGCGGCGTGGTCGTGGTCGTCGTGGCCGCCGGCGCGGCGACGGGGGCGGCCGGCGCCGAGGTGGTGGTGACCGGCCTCGCCGTCGTGGTGGTCGGCGCCGGCTTCTTCGCGGTCGTCGTCGTCACCCGCGCGCGGGTCGTCGAGGTGGCCTGCCCGGCCTGGAGGTCCAGGGCCAGTTGGTGCAGGGAGATGGCGTCGGGAGCGGCCGGCGTCTGGGGCGGCTCACCGGCCGGCGCCGGGACGGCTGCGGCCGCCGAATCGACCCGAATCGCCATGGAGGTGTCGTTTCCCTCCTTCCGGAGGCCCACCAACCCGGCGACGAGGGTCACCAGGCACAGGAGGGCCACGTACAGCGATCGAGTGTTTCCGGTTGTCGGCGGCAGTCGATTCCTCGCTTCTCGTCCGCCGACGTCGCGTCCCGGGCTCTCGGCACCGGGGAACGGCGCAGACCCTAGGAAAGGAATTTCACGCGTGCAAGCTTTAGAGCCCGAAAAGAGCGGCGCAGTTGGCCCACGTCGCCGCCTCGACGTCCTCCACCGGCACGGCCTTGGCCGCCGCCACCGCCGCGCCCACGAGGGCCACGAACGCCGGCCCGTTCGGTGTTCCCCGGTGGGGGGCCGGCGTCAGGTACGGAGCGTCGGTCTCCACGAGGATCCGATCGAGGGGCGCCAGCGCCGCGGCCTCCCGCACGTCGCCGGCGGTCTTGAACGTCACGATCCCGCTGAAGGACAGGCTGGCGCCGGCGTCGAGGCCGCGGCGGGCCTCGGTGGGGCCACCGGTGAAACAGTGGAACACCGTGCGCTCGGGGACACCCTCGGCGGCCAAGATGTCGAACGTGTCGTCCCACGCCTCGCGGGTGTGGATGACGAGCGCCAGGCCGTGCTCGTGGGCCAGGGCGATCTGGGCGGCGAAGGCCTCCCGCTGGACCTCCCGGGGCGAGTGGTCGTAGTGGTAGTCGAGCCCGCACTCGCCGATGCCGACGACCTCGTCCGCGCCCAGGAGGCCGGTGATGGTGTCTACGCCCTGCTTGGCGTCGTGGGGGTGCAGGCCGACCGTCGCCCAGACGGTGCCCGGATGCTCCCGGGCCACCGCGATGGCCCGTTCCGACTGCGGCGCGTCGGTGCCGACGCAGATGATCCGGCCCACGCCGGCCTCGGCGGCCCGAGCGATGGCGTCGGCGGTGATCCCCTCGTACACCAGGTGGCAGTGGCTGTCGGCCCACATCAGCGCTCAAACTAGGCGCGCCTCTTGACCTTCAAGTCGACTCGAAGGTTTACCCTGCTCGCATGCGCATCGCCGAAGCGGCCGAGCGGAGCGGGTTCTCACCGGCGGCCCTCCGCTACTACGAAGAGCTGCACCTGCTGCCGGCGCCGGCCCGCACGCCGGCCGGGTACCGCACCTATGACCCCTCGGTGCTCGACCGCCTGGCCTTCATCGGCCGGGCCAAGAGCCTGGGCTGCACCCTGGAGGAGGTGGCCGAGCTCATGCCCCACTGGGACGGCGGCCGGTGCGCCCCGATGCAGGCCCGGCTGCGCGAGCTGGCCGCCACCAAGCTCGACCAGACCCGGGCGGCGACCGCCCAGCTCTCGGCATTCACCTCCGACCTGGAGCGGATGCTGGCCGGCCTCGACCGCCACACGCCCGAAGGCCCGTGCGACGAGGATTGCGGCTGCGTGGGCCAGCCGGCCGGATGCACGCTCGACCCGGAAGAGCTGGCGGGCCGCATCCGTGAGTGGCGCCAGCTCGACGCCCACGTGACTGCCCGCACGCCGATCGAAGGAGGGATCCGTCTCCAGCTCGACGCCGCCACGCCCCTCGGCGACTTGGCCGAGCTTGTCGCCGCCGAGCAGTCCTGCTGCAGCTTCTTCGCCTTCGCCCTCACGGTGGACAGCCTCGGCCGGGCCCTGGAGGTGCGGGGCCCGGCCGAGGCTGTGACGCTCTTCAGCTAACGGCGGGGGAACAGCGGCGTGCCCTTTTCTACGGGCAGGCCGCCCGGGTAGCCGCCCCAGGCCGCACCGGCCGGGAGCCGCTGGTCCTCGGGCGACCCGGAGAGGCCAAGCCGCCGCCACACTTCCGCCGTGGCCACCGGCATGGCCGGCGAGGCAAGGATGGCGACGATCCGCAGGGCCTCGATGCCGGCGCCCAGCACGGCGTCGACCTCCGGCCCGGGCTCGGACTTCCACGGCTCGTTGTCCTCCAGGTGGGCGTTGGCCTCCCGGATCAGCTGCCAGCTGGCCTCCAGCGCGTCGGACGGCGCCAGCCGGTCCCACGCCGCCGCCGCGGCCGTGTAGACCCGCTCCGCGACCGCTGCGAGAGGGCTGTCCGCCGGCGGCGCCGGCCCCGTGCCGCCGCACTTGCTCCCCACCAGGGTGGCGACGCGCGACAGCAGGTTGCCGAGGTTGTTGGCCAGATCGGAGTTGTAGCGGGCGACCATGCTCTCGTAGGAGAAGTCGCCGTCCGGGCCGAAAGGCACCTCCCGGAGGAAGTGGTAGCGCACGGCGTCGACGCCGAGATCGGCGACCAGATCGGCGGGCGCGATCTGGTTGAGCCTGGTCTTCGACATCTTCTCGCCCTTGACCAGCAGCCACCCGTGGGCGGCGACGCAGCGGGGCGGCTCCAGGCCGGCGGCCATCAGCATCGCCGGCCAGAACACGGCGTGGAAGCGGATGATGTCCTTGCCGATCAGGTGGTAGTCGGCCGGCCACCACTTGGCGAAGGCATCGTCGTCGGACCCGTAGCCGGCGGCGGTGATGTAGTTCGGCAGGGCGTCGAACCAGACCCAGGCCACATGGTCCGGGTCCCACGGCAGCGGCACGCCCCAGTCGAACGCGGAGCGGCTGATGGAGATGTCCTGGAGGCCCTGGCGGATGAAGCCCAGCACCTCGTTGCGCCGGGTGGCGGGGACCACCGCGTCGGGATGGGCCTCGTACCAGTCGAGGAGGCGCTGCTCGTACCGGGACAGGCGGAAGAACCAGTTGGCCTCCGTCATGCGCTGGACCGGCCGGCCGTGGATGGGGCAGTTCCCCTCGACCAGATCGTCCTCGGTGTAATAAGCCTCGCAGGCCACGCAGTACAGGCCCTCGTAGGTGTCCTGCTCGATGTCGCCGTTGTCGTAGACCGCCTGCAGGAATGTCTGCACCGCCCGGCGGTGGCGGTCCTCGGTGGTGCGGATGAAGTCGTCGTAGCGGATGCCGAGGACGTCCCACGCGTCGCGGAAGCGGGCGCTGTTGCGGTCGGCCAGCTCCAGCGGCGTGGTGCCCTGGGCCTCGGCCGCCTGCTGGTTCTTCAGCCCGTACTCGTCGGTGCCGGTGAGGAAGAGCACGTCGTCGCCGAGAAGGCGGTGCCAGCGGCACAGGGCGTCGCCGATGACGGTGGTGTAGGCGTGCCCGATGTGCGGCGCGTCGTTTACGTAGTAGATCGGCGTCGTCGCGTAGAACTTGGGCACGGCCGTACGTTACCGACCGCCCGCCGCGACGCCCCGGGGATTACCCGACGATCCACTCCGGCACGGGGAGACCCCGTACGTCGATGCCGCTCACGCCGGCGATCCGGCCGTCGACGACGACCACTGCCCACCCGCCGGTGGCGAGGGCGCCGTCGACCTTCCGGCCGTCGGCCAGCCGGGCGGAGTACCGGGCCATCGAGGGACCGCCGCGGAGGATGGCCGCGGTCGTGCCGGCGCTCACGGCCACGGGCCTCCCGAACATCTGGACGGAGTGGCCGACCGGCTCGGCGCCGCACCCCCCGGCCAGTGGCGGGTCACCCGGTTGGGCGTGGGCCCACCGTAGGTAGGCACAGTCCTGGTCGGCTTGGAGCACCAGCGTCGCCCCACCCGCGGGCGCCTGCGCCACCTCGGGCAGCGCGGGGGCGGCGGTGACCACCTGGGTCGGGACGGCGGTCGGCCGGTCGACGAGGGGCAGGGCCGCCACGCCGGTCACGACCAATGCGATCCCGGCCAGGGCCGCCTGGGACATCCGCCGGCGCCGGCGCCGAGTCGCGACCCGCTGGTGCAGGTCCCCGAGCGGAGGCGGCGCCGAGGGCGGCACCTCCACCAGTGTGCGCAAGTGGGAAGCGGGCTCAGTCAACGGGCACCTCCAGTGGTCGAAGCTCGGTGGCGAGGCGCCGGCGGGCGGCGGTGAGCGTGGCGGACACGGTTCCGGGAGCCACGTGCATGACGGCGGCGATCTCCTCCTGGGACAGGTCGCAGACGTACCGGAGGGCGATGGCGGTGCGCTGGCGCACCGGCAGCGACCGCACTGCGTTCCACAGCTCCGGCTCGATTGCCGGCGGTGGGACGGGCGCCGGTACCTCATGCGGCAGCCGCCTTTCGAAGGCTGCCCGCCTCAGCCGGCGTCGCAGCAGGTTGACGCCGACGCGGTACGTCCACGCCGCGGGTGACTCCATCGGCCCCACGCGGTCCCACCGCTCGAGGGCGCGGACAAAGGCCTCGGCCGTCACCTCCCGAGCGACGTCGACGTCGCCGGCCACGACGGTCAGCAGGCCCTGGACCCTGGGGTGTTCCGCCCGGTACCACCTGTCGAAGTCCACGACCCCTCAAGTCACCAGCGTCAAGAAATGCTTAGTGCAACCTCGTAGACCACGCGCTTGGGCACTCTCAGTTCCGCCGCCACCTCGGCGATGGCCGACTTTTTGTCGGCGCCAGCCTCCAGCCGGGCGCGCAGGGCGGTCTCCACGTCGGCCTCGCCCGCCGGCGCCGGCGGGGGTGCCCCGTCGAGCACGAGGACGTATTCACCGCGCGGCTCCTTGGCGGCGAGGTGCTCGACCGCGGCGCCCAGCGTCCCCCGCCAGACCTCCTCGTGGAGCTTGGTCAGCTCCCGCACCAGCGCCACCCGGCGACGCTCGCCGGCGGCGGCGGTCAGGTCGGCCACCGTCTGGCGCACCCGGTGCGGCGCCTCGAAGAGGATGCTCGTCCGGGCGTCAGCGGCGATCTCGGCCAGGCGCTGCGCTCTGGCCGTCCCCTTGCGGGGGAGGAACCCCTCGAACGCGAACCGGCCAGTGGGGAGGCCGCTGACGACCAGGGCGGCGACCAACGCCGACGGCCCCGGGACGACCTCGATCGTGTGGCCGGCCGCAGCGGCGGCGGCCACCAGGCGCTCACCGGGATCGGAGATGCCCGGCATGCCGGCGTCGGTGACGACCACCACCTTCTCGCCCTTGTCGAGGCGGGCTATCACCCCAGCCGCCGCCGCGGCCTCGTTGTGGTCGTGGACGGCCAGCAGCCGGCGCCCCGCCGGCAGGCCGAGATGCGACAGCAGCGCCCGGGTGCGGCGGGTGTCCTCGCAGGCGATGGTGTCGGCGGTGCCCAGCGCCTCGACCGCCCGGGGAGACAGATCGCCCAGGTTCCCGATCGGCGTGCCCACGAGGACAAGGCTCACTCGCGGATCTCAAGCCGGTCGCCGACCCGCAGGTTCCAGCGGTCGAACGCGCCGGCCTCGGCCTCGATCACGCATCCTCCCCGCAGGCACGGACGGGTCATGCGTCCTGGCTTGAGGGACATGGTCCGCAGGACTTCGAGATCCTTGGTGCAGAAGGCCACGTCGATGGGGAACGCCATGCCGACGGAATGGACCGAGCGCGCCGGCCGGATGAGGATGGCGCCCTCGATCCCGTCCCTCTTGAGCAGTCCCACCACCCGCTCCTCCCGGGACTCGGTGACCTCCAGGGCGGCAAGGACCTCGCCGTCGCGCAACAGCCACGCGTCCCTCATCGGCTCAGACGTTGAAGCGGATCTCGAGGACGTCGCCGTCGGCGACTTCGTAGTCCTTTCCCTCGACCCGCAGGCGGCCGGCGTCCTTCGCCTTCTGCCACGAGCCGAGCTCCAGCAACTCGTCCCAGCGGATGACCTCGGCCCGGATGAAGCCCCGCTGGAGGTCGGAGTGGATGACGCCGGCGCACTCGGGCGCCTTGGCGCCGGCCCGGAACGTCCACGCCCTCGACTCCTTGTCGCCGGTCGTCAGGAACGTCCGCCGGCCCAGCAGCTGGTAGGCGGCCCGGATGACCCGGGGGAGGGCGCCCTCGCCCAGGCCGAGCCCCTCCAGCAGCTCGGCCCGGTCGGCCTCGTCGAGCGACGACGCCTCGGCCTCCAGCTGCACGCTGACCCCGAGGACCTCGGCCGCCTCGCCGAGCTCGGCCGCCACCGGCTTGGTCAGCTCGTCGGCGTCGGCCACCTGGTCTTCGCCCAGGTTCACCACCGCCAGTACCGGCTTGTTGGTCAGGAGGAAGGTCGACCGCAGGTCCCGCCGTTGTTCCTCGTTCAGGGCCGAGCGGTAGATGGGGATGCCGGCGTTGAGGGATTCCAGCGCCGCCTCCATGGCCGCCACCTCGCCCTTGAGCGACGGGTCGTTGCGGGCCATCTTGCGCCGTTTGACGATCTGGGTCTCCACCGAGTCCGCGTCGGCCAGGACCAGCTCCAGCTCCAAGGTGTGGAGGTCGTCGAGGGGATCGTTGCCGCCGACCACGTTGTCGTCGGCGAAGGCCCGCAGCACCATCACGATGGCGTCGACCTCACGGATGCCGCCCAGGAACCGGTTGCCCATACCCTCGCCCGTGGACGAGCCCGCCACCAGGCCGGCGATGTCGACGAACTCCAGGGTGGCGCCGACCACCTTCTTGGACTTGCTCATCTCGGCCAGCGCCCGCAGGCGGGGGTCGGGCACCTGGGCGATGCCCACGTGGGTCTCGGTCGTCGAGAACGGGTGGGCGGCAACGGGCACCGACGCGCCGGTCATGGCGTTGAACAGCGACGACTTCCCTGCGTTCGGCAGGCCGACGAGGCCCAGGCGCTCCATTGGCGCCAGGGTAACCGGGGTCCGGCCCTAGCCCTCCCGCCCCTTTCGGTGTGTACAGGTAAGACGTCGGACCGCGCGCCTATTCATCGCCCAGAGCGGCGCGAATCTCCGCCGGCGGCCGCGCCTTCCAGTGCCGGCCGAGGTTGGCCGCCGTGGTGAACGACCGGGTGTCCATGCGATCGAGGTAGAGGGTGCCTGCCAGATGGTCGGCTTCGTGCTGGACGATGCGAGCCGGCCACCCTTCGAGGTCGAGATGGAGCGGCGCGCCCGCTGCGTCGAGCGCCTCCACCGTGACCCTCCGCCAGCGCCGCACGAGGGCCGAGAACCCCGAGACGCTCAAGCAGCCCTCGAAGAACTCTTCCGTCTCGTCGCCGGCGGGGGTGACGACGGGATTGACGAGCACGGTGAATGGCAGCATCGTGCGCCCGAGCTCGTCCCGGCGGGCGGCGCTCATCGTGTCCGGTGCCCCGCCGGTGTCCTCCATGACCACCACCTGCAGGCCCTCGCCGACCTGAGGCGCGGCAAGGCCCACGCCGGGCGCGGCGTGCATCGTCTGGCGCATGGACACGATGAGCTCCTGGACGAACGGTGTCGGGATCTCCTCGGCGGCGAGCGGGCGGGCCGGCCGGCGCAGGACCGGGTCGCCGGCCTGGACGATGTCATAGAGCATCAGGCCAGAATGTCGGATGGCCACACGCGACGTACGTCTCACCCTGTACTGCCCCAACTGACTGCCCGGCTTCCACCTGCCGTACCTGGCGGCAGCGGTGAACGGTCTGTTCGCCGAACAGGGAGTCGACGTGGAGATCCTCGACCCGTCGGGTGGCCCGGACAACGTGGCGCGCGTCGGTTCCGGTGACTCCGACTTCGCCCTCACCAGCGTGCAGCACTACCTGTCCGCCCGGGCGGAGCACGGCGACATCCCGGCCCGCTTCGTGGCCATGGTCGTCCAGCGCAGCCCGATCGGCGCCCTGGTACCGGGCGACCTCGACGGCCCGCCGGCCCGCCGACCTCTCCGGGTGCCGGGTGGGCGGCGACCCGGCCAACCCCCAGGTCATCGAGTTCATGGCGACGCTCGACCACCTGGGCATCGACCGGCCGGCGCTCGTCGAGGTGGCGCCGGGCAACGGGCCGGCGGCGCTGGGCCGGGGCGAGGTCGACGCCATCGTGGCCCTGGTCGACGCCCTGCCCCGCCGGCGCCGGCAGGCCGGGACCGACCTGCGCGCCATACGGATCGGGCGCGACGACGTCTACGCCAGCGGCGTGATCGCCGGCGACCATCTCCCCGACGAGCTGGTGGCCAAGGTGCGGGCCGGCGTGGTCGCCGCCCTGGAGGCCCAGCGGGGGACGCCCGAGAGCGGGCTCACCCAGCTGGCCGACCGCTACGGTGACGACCGCACCGACGACGCGCCCGAGGGCTGGCGCATGCTCCAGGAGTTCGTGTTCACCGACGTCCCCACCGGTTCGATGGACGCCGGCACCTGGGCGACGACGCTCGAGTTCCTGTGCCGGGCCCGCGGTCTCCCCATGCCGGCGCCGGAGTCGGTCTACCGCCCCCAGTTCCTCCAGGCGCCCGTGACCCAGTAGTTCAGGCCGTCCAGCCGAGGACCCAGTCACCGAAGGTGAGGACGGCGGCCCAGAACCCGATGGAGGCGACCGGCGCCAGGGCGGCAAGCCACGGGCGTGGCCGGCGCAGCCGGAGGGCGGCGACCAGCAGCAGGCCCCACCCGGCGAGGAGGACGAGCACACCGGCCAGCGGCGCCACCAGGGGGCTGGCCAGGTAGAGGAACACGGTGGCCACATGGCCGGCGATGCCGACGAGGGCGGCGGCGTTGGCCAGGCTGGGGTTCCTGGGCTGGGCCACGCCGGCCATCCTGCCCGGCGCTGGCCGAGAACGCCTTTGCAGAGCTCCGGACATTCGCTACCATCGTCCTTGTGAAAACTTTCACAAGTGACCTGGAGAATCCCCCGAAGCTCACCCCCGAGAAGCTGCGCACCGAGTGGGAGGCGACGCTGGCCCAGCCCCGCCGGCGCTACAGCAAGGCGGCTCGGGCCCTGTTCGTGCTCCTCGACGTGGTGTACGGCCGGCCGCGCACGCTGTCGAAGTTCAAGGTGCTCGAGGTCATCGCCCGGGTGCCGTACCAGGCGTGGGAGCACGTGGCCTACGTCGCCGTGACCCACCGCTACTCCCGGCCCACCTTCGCCCGCCGCATCTTCGAGCGGGTGTCGGAGAGCCGAGACCAGCAGGACAACGAGCAGTGGCACCTGCTGATCCTCGAGGACCTCGTCGAGCAATCCGGCAAGCGGGAGAACTTCCTGCGTTACCGGCTCTTTCCGCAGGTCATCGCCATGGCGTACTACTACCTGTCCTGGCTCCTCTACGTGCTGCAACCGGCGTGGAGCTACCGGCTGAACGCCGACTTCGAGGACCACGCCGAGCACGAGTACGCCGAGTTCGTGAAGGAGAACCCGGCCTTCGACGAGACCGCGTACGACGGGCCGTTCGTCGAGGAGTACGGCGACTACGCCACGTTGGCCGATCTGTTCCGCCAGATCGGCCACGACGAGCGGGTGCACAAGAACGAGAGCCTGGCCCGCATGGCCGAGCCCCGCTTCCGCTGACCCCGGCGTTCGCATCCCCCCGACGGTTCGGGCGTCACTACATCGCGACCGACGGTGCGCGTCCGGCATCGGCGAGTGGGCTGGCTGCCGGAGTACGGTCGTTTCCGGGGCAGTGCCATGCAGACGTCAGCACATCTGGAGCGAGGACGGGAGGCGTTCGACCGACGCTCTTGGCCCGACGCCTACGCGCTTCTCGCCCAGGCCGACCGCACGACGACACTGGAGCCCGTCGACCTGGAGCGGCTGGCCACGTCGGCCTACCTGACCGGGCACGACGAGGAGAGCACGGACACGTGGGGACGCGCCCACCACGCCTGGCAGGCGCAAGATGATGTCGGGCGGGCGGTCCGGAGTGCCTTCTGGGTCGGCTTCGGCCTCGTCCAGCGGGGCGAGATGGCGCAGGGGGGTGGCTGGCTGGCCCGAGCCGGCCGGCTCGCAGAGGAGCATGCGCTGGACACCGTCGAGCGTGGGTACCTGTTGGTCCCAGAGGGGCTGATGGCAATGGGTGCGGGTGAGCTCGACGCCGCCCTCGATCGGTTCGGCGAGGCGGGGTCCCTCGGCCGCCGCTTCGGCGACTGTGACCTGGCCGCTCTTGCTCTGCTGGGTCGAGGCGAGGTACTGCTGCGCTCAGGACGCACGTCGGAGGGTCTCGGCCTGTATGACGAGGTGATGGTGTCGGTCACCGTCGGCGAGACCTCACCGACGATCGCGGGCCTCGTGTACTGCGCGGTCATCGACGGCTGCCAGCGGGTTTTCGACCTTCGCCGGGCCAGGGACTGGACGGCGGCGCTTGACCGGTGGTGCGACGAGCAGCCCGGGCTCGTGCCGTACCGAGGCCAGTGCCTGGTCCATCGCGGCCAGGTGTTGCAGGTCAGGGGCGAGTGGGCTGCTGCGACCGCAGTGATCGAAGACGCACGCCGGCGTTTGAGCGACCCGCCGCACCCTGCCGTGGGCATGGCGCACTACGAGCTCGGCGAGCTTCACCGGCTGCGTGGCGAGTTCCGTGCCGCCGAGGATTCGTACCGCGAGGCTCACGCCGCCGGCCGCGACCCGCAGCCGGGGCTGGCCCTGCTGCGCGTTGCCCAGGGAGCGGCCGATACCGCCGCGTCCGCCATCGCGGCCGCGTTGGAGTGCGCCAGCGACCGGGTCAGGCGTGCGCAGCTCCTTCCTGCATACGCCGAGATCATGCTGGTTGTCGGACGCCGGGAAGAGGCAGCGGCCGCGGCCGATGAGCTCGACGAACTGGCCGAAGATGGCGCCACCATGCTGAGCGCGGTCGCGGCCCAGACCCGTGGCTCGGTCCTGCTTGCCGGAGGTGAGGCCAAGGCGGCCATCGTGTCGCTGCGCGCCGCGCTCGAGGCCTGGCAGCAGCTGGGCGCTCCCTACGAAGCCGCCCACGCTCGGCTGCTGCTCGCCGCGGCATGCCGGCAGCTCGACGACCGAGACCGGGCCGAGTTGGAGTGCGACGCCGCCCGGGACGTGTTCGACACGCTCGGCGCCGCGCCGGCGATCGCCCGCCTCGACCAGCTGCTGGCTCAGTTCGACGACCGGCGGGCCGGGGCAGGATCGTCCCGTTCCGAGCGGTCCGACCGGAAGATCACCGATCGCGAGCTCCAGGTGCTCCGCCTGGTGGCGGCGGGGCACACCAACCGTGAGATCGGGCGTGAGCTGGCGATCAGCGAGCGGACCGTGGAACGGCACCTGGGCAACATCTTCACCAAGCTCGACGTCTCGAACCGCGCCGCCGCCACCGCCCACGCCTACGACCACGGGCTGCTGTAGCGACGCGGCCCGCATGGGGGTTTCCCCTCACGCCATCCGCCGAACTTGGCGGATCCTCCCGAAGTCGGACGGTGGGGCGTGTTCGTACGATCCTCCCAGATAACCCGTCCACCGAGGAGGCCCCGATGACCACCCGACCCGCGACGTCTCTGTACGCGAAGTACGCCGCCAATGCCGCCGAGAACTACGAGCGCTACTTCGTACCCGCCATCGGTGAGCCGGTGGCCCGCCGGCTGGTCGAAGCGGCCCGGCCGGCACCGGGAGAGCGGGTGCTCGACATCGCGTGCGGCACGGGCATCGCCAGCCGCCTCGCCCTCCAGGCCGTCGGGACGACGGGCAGCGTGGTCGGCCTCGACGCCAATCCCGGCATGCTCGAGGTGGCGCGCGCTGTCACGCCCGCTGGCATCGAGTGGCTCCAGGCGCCGGCCGAGGATGTCCCGGTGCCCGATGCCTCCTTCGACCTGGCGCTGTGCTCTATGGGACTGCAGTTCTTCTCGAACCGGGAGGCTGCGCTGCGGGAGATGCGCCGGGCGCTCGCGCCCGGCGGCCGGGCCGTGTGGTGCACGCCTGGGCCGACGCCTCCCCTCTTGGAGGCCATCGACCAGGCGCTCTCCAGCCACATCGGGCCGGGGGCATCGATGTTCGTCCATGCCGTGTTCTCCCTGCACGACGCCGGCGAGGCCGGGGCGCTGATGGAGGCAGCCGGCTTCGGCTCGGTCGATGTCCAGACCACGTCCGTGCCGTTGCGCGTGGCGGCGCCGGCCGAGTTCTTCTGGCAGTACGTCCACAGCACACCGCTGGCCGCTGCGGCCGCGGAGCTGGGCGAAGGCGAGCGGGCCGCCCTCGAGGCCGAGGTGGTCGAGCGGTGTGCGCCGTTCGTCGACGGAGATGCCGCGGTCACGGAACCCCGCCTGCTCATCGCCACTGGCTACCGGGAGGACCGATGACCCACACCCCGGCCATGAACACCGCCCGGCGGGCGTCGGACGAGACCGCCGCGCACCGGGCGCGACTGCTCCGAGGTGTGCCCGTGGCCGAGCGCCGGCTCGACGTGGCCGGCATTTCCACCGCCGTGCTTGAGGGCGGCGAGGGCCCGCCCGTCGTGCTCCTCCACGGACCGGGTGAGTCGGCGGTGAACTGGCGTTGGACCATCCCCGGCCTGGTGAGGACCCATCGGGTGATCGCACCGGACCTCCCGGCCCACGGCGCCTCCGGCACCGGCGACCAGCCCCTCGACGCCGCCGTCGCCATCGAGTGGATGGAACGACTGGTCGACGCCACCTGCGACGAGTCGCCCACCGTGGTCGGCCACGTGCTGGGCGGGGCCGTCGCCGCCCGCTTCGCCGCCCAGCGGCCCGATCGGCTGCGGCGCCTCGTGCTGGTGGATTCGCTCGGGCTCGGCCGTTTCCGGCCGAGCCCCCGGTTCGCGCTCACGTTCCTCGGGTTCATCGCCCGCCCACGGGAGGGAAGCTACGAGCGATTCATGGGCCAGTGTGCCTACGACCTCGACGACCTCCGCCGGGATATGGGAGACGACTGGTCATCGTTCCTGGCGTACAACCTGGCCATGGCCCGCTCCGACTCTGCCGGCCAGGCCGGACGGCTGTTTCGCAAGGCCGGCCTGCCCCGGATCCACCCGGTCGAGCTGAACCGCATCGACGCATCCACCACGCTGATCTGGGGTCGCAACGACCGTGCCAACCGCCTCCGGGTGGCGGAGCGGGCCCACGCCCGCCACGGGTGGCCGCTGCACGTGATCGACCGGGCAGCCGACGACCCCGCCCGCGATCAGCCCAAGGCGTTCGTCGAGGCGCTGCAAACCATTCTCAACACCACGTAGTCGCATCGTCACGTTCCTCCTATTGATCGGTTCGTGGAGTCGCCCGCTAGCGCCAGTCGTCGTCACGCAGCCGGCCGAACAGCACGACGTCATGCCACCGGCCTGACCGGTACGGCCACGGCGTGCCAGCTGACCGACCCGATCGGTGTTCCCTCGTCGAGGGTGAGATCATCCGGCCGACGTCGGCGGGCAACGGCGGGCCGGCCGGCTCGTCGAAGAAGTTGAACTCGCCGGCGATGTCCGGCCGGCGGGCGTGGGCGAGGAACGGCTCGTCGGCCGGCTCGGGCGCTCGCAGCTTCATCCCCGCATGGTGCTCGACGTGACGCGGCTAACCTGATCCGACCATGTCGAAGAAGACGAACAAGCGCAAGATCAAGGCCCGGCGCAAGAAGGCCAACCACGGCAAGAAGCCGAACGCCGGCCGTTAGCGTTCCGCCTGCGCCGGCCACGCCGGCGCGCGACACCTCGGGCGGGCGCCCGAGCGGCGACGTGGTTGAAAAGCTCCACGGCACCGAGGTGCACGACCCCTACCGGTGGTTGGAAGACGGGGACTCCGAGGAGGTCGCGGGCTGGAGCGCGGCCCAGAACGCCCGCACCC
>Ga0247713_1000163_pt1 | contig 46705 bp, 51 predicted proteins | sample 21E_NmetaG_FD_189936 | JGI IMG/M metagenome (GOLD analysis project Ga0247713, IMG submission 189936) | Soil microbial communities from hillslope of Landscape Evolution Observatory, University of Arizona, Oracle, AZ, United States - 2-1-E_N | ecosystem: Engineered > Artificial ecosystem >...
GCGTTGAACAACAGCAGGTGGCTGGCTCGGCTCGCATACGTCGCGGCCGCACCGACGGTCTGGGTGCCAACGTACTCACCGGCGACCTCAGTGTCGGCGGCAGCCGACAACACCGGGGTCTCGCTGCCCTGCCAACCGCTTTCCACCCGCAGTCCGAGCACCTGACCGGCGGAAACCGGAACGTTGGTGGTGAACGCCGCTTCGACGTTCCCACCGCTGGCGGTGGTAGCGAGGCTGAACAGTGGACTTTGCGCTCGCAGCGTCAAGGAGCCGTCGGCGCGATCGAACACCAGCAGGGCGACCTTGGTGCCGTAGTCCCCGCCCGCCACGTAGCCATGACGCATCCGGAACGAGGTGACCGTGCCCGAGACAGGCGCGGCGAGGCCTGCGGCGCCCTCCAGCTGGGTGAAGTTGCAGTGGCCCTTGTTCAGGCAGCTGGCCGTCGGCGCCCACCCGGCCAAGTCAGGACCCACCCGAAGCACGTCGGCGCCGGCCGGCGGCGCCGGCACGCTCGCGACGACCATGGCAAACAGCACTGCAAGCTTGCGCACCCGCATGACGACCCCGTCTCCCGCTTCACCGCTCCCGCCCGACAGGTTGGACGAGCCCGGCGGGCCGGACAAGGCTCGCACGTGGAAATGACCCAACCGGACTAGGCGGACTGCGTCAGCCGGGTGGGTCGACCCGCAGGCGGCGCAGCGCCGGCCAGGCCTCGGGCTGCGTGGTGTGCAGGTCGTACAACCCGCCCCCCAATGCGTCGGTGTCTCGGACGGCGCGCACGAACGCGCCGACCTCCGGAAAGTTGTCGGCGATGCCGCCGGCGATGTGCACCGGCAGCGTTGGGTCGCCGGTCAGCCGGCGCATCTCGACGACGTTGCCCACGTTCCATCGGTACGTGGTGCGGCGGTCGGTGCCGCGGAACGAGCTGTAGCTCATGGGGATGAACACGTCGTAGTAGGGCCGGATCTGCGCCCACGGGAAGTTCGGCCACCAGCCGGGGCGCAGGTCGAGCTGCAGCGGCGGGAGCACGACGGCCGCCATGGGGTAGTCGGGCCCCACCCACTCGCGCAGCCGGCGCGACAGGGCGATCAGCCGGCGGCTGCGGTCCGCCGGGTCGGGGTTGTCCTCGATCTCGATGTCCAACCCGAACGCGTCGGCCCGGTCGCCGCGCGGTGACTGGAACGCGATCGCCGCCTGCGAGCGCCGCAGGTCTCGCCGGTCACGCACGAAGTCCGGGACGTACCACACCATCACCTGCATGCCCGCGTCGTGGGCCAGCTCGTACACCTGCCCGAGGCGGTCGGCGTCCTGGATGTCCGTCGGGGACTTGTGGCGCGCGCTTTGGACGTAGATCAGCTGGACCCCGCCGGCGGCCGCCCTTTGGATCTGCTCGGCGGGGGTGAGCTCGATGTCGTAGATGTCGATCCACGTCGACAGGCCGACGAACGGCCGCAGCCGCGGGTCGATCGGCGGGGCCGGCGGTGGCTGTGTGGGCTCCGGCTCGGGTGGCGGTGCCGGCGCAGTCGCCTCCGGTGCCGGGGTGGGTTCGGCCGCCGGTGGAGTCGTGACTGCCGGCGCCGGCGCGTCGGTGGGCACCGGACTGAGCGCAACCGGTGGCGCCTGCTCGGGTGGTGCGACCAGCGGTCGCACTCCCAGCGCGAGGCCGCCGGCGGCGGCGAGCACGAGCAAGCCGGTCAGCACAGCCCGGAGGCGCCCGCCAGGGCGGGCAGTGCCCTCCGGCGTCTGGGTCATGGCAGCAGTGGTGTCAGCAGCGCCAGCCCCGCGGCCAGACCCAGGGGAGCCCAGGCGGTCCGCTTGCTCTCGATCAGCGCGCCGATGAGCAGTCCGATGCCCGCGAGCAGCGCCGCCCGCCACAACCCCGCCACGAACGCCACGGCACCGCCGAACAGCGTGAACGGACCGATCGCCAGCACCACCATGGGAGTGATGAGCGACGCGCGGGTGGTCAGCTGCGAGCCGCTGAGACGCTGGTGGACCAGCCAGGCGGCCCCGGCCACGCCCAGGGGCACCAGCAGGATCTCGACGCCCGTGGTCAGCGCACCCCCGCGGACGACAACGCTGAGCAGCAGCAGCAGCGAGGTGACGGCGGCCGCGATGGCTGCGAACCGCCCGAGCCACCACATCGTCGGGCGCAGGTAGTCGGGGTCGGACCGGAAGGCCGTGCGCGCCTTGACGGTCATGTACACCGCCAACAGGCCTGCACAGAGCCCGGCCACGGCCTGCACGACGAACCCGACCCAGGTGCCGCCGTTGACCGCGGTCAGCAGGGGGACTGCCGTGAACGGGCTGCCTGCGACGGCGCCCGCGATGACGTATGCCGCCACGATCGGGGCGACCGGCAACAGCCCGGCCACCGCTGAGCCGGGGGGCCCCGCGAACCCGAACTCGGACAGCCGCTGCTTGCGGTAGCGGATCAGCAGCAGCGGCACCAGGATCGTGGTCGCCACGATCAGCAGCAGCGACAGCAGCGGTGACGCCGCTGCCGGGATGGGGACCCGGCCGAGGATGATGCCCAGGACCTGCGGGCCGAGGATGTAGACCGCTCCGGCAAGGAACAGGTCAGAGCGGTCTTCTTCCGGACTGGTGTACATGGTCGGCCATCGTAGGCGCGGGGGTTGACGGGCCGTGGCGTGGCTATTCTTCGCGCATGTCCGACGCCGTCAGGGTCTCTGTCATCGTGATCGGCGACGAGATCCTCGGCGGTTTCGTCCAGGACACCAACTCGGGATGGCTGGCCCGGCGCCTGCAGCAGCTGGGCCACCCACTGGACCGGGTGACGACGGTGCCCGATTCGTTGGAGGCGGTCGACGAAGCCCTGACCACCGAGCTGGCGCGGCCGCGACCCCGGCTGGTGCTCACCTCGGGTGGCATCGGATCGACGCCGGACGACCTGACGTTCGAGGCGGTCGCACGACACCTCGGGCAGCCGTTGCGCTTGGAGGACACGATCAACGAGCGGATCACCGCCGCCCTTTCATGGACCGAGCAGCAGGGCATGTCGGTCACCGCCGACCACGAGCGGTCCATGCGCAAGATGGCGATGATCCCGGAGGCGTCGTACCTGCTGGCGGGGACCCCAGGGTTCGTTCCGGGTGTCGCAGTGGACGTCGACGGCGGTTGCCGCACACCCGACGGCGCCACGATCGTCGTGCTGCCCGGCGTGCCAGAGCTGCTGCAGCGGATCTTCACCGACGCCGTCGAACCCGAGCTGCTCGCCGGGCTCGGCCGGCCCCAACACGTCGTCGAGCTGCGCCACCCCTATCCCGAGTCGACGCTGACGCCGGTCCTGGACCGGATCGTCGAGCAGTACCCCGACGTGCACCTCGGCTCATATCCCGGCGCCGAGTGCACCATCAGGCTCAAGGGAGAGCGCAGCCGTGTTGAGGCCGCCGCCGTCCTGGTCGACGATTACCTCGCCGAGCTGTCCTCCGACCCGGCGGCACGACGGCTCAGCGAGGCCTGGCAGGCGCGCTGGCGGTGAGGGGCGCCGCACCCGCGGCGCTACGCTTGTCGGCCATGCCGCCGCTGCACGCCATGTTCGTCCACGCCCACCCGGACGACGAGTCGTCAAAGGGCGCCGCGACGATGGCGCGCTACGCAAAAGAGGGCTACCGCATCTCGGTGGTCACGCTGACCGATGGCGGGGCGGGTGAGATCCTCAATCCGGCGATGGACCGGCCGGGGATCCTGGAGCGGATGACCCAGATCCGACAGGAGGAGCTGGAGCGGGCGCTGCAGATCCTGGGCGTCACCGACCACTTCGACCTCGGCTATGCGGACTCCGGGTACGTCGAGAACTTCGACGGTGACGGCTCCCGGTTGGCGCCCGATTGCTTCTTCAACGTGCCGATCGACGAGCCGGTGCAGCGGCTGGTGGCGATCGTGCGCCGCGTGCAGCCCGACGTCCTGGTGACCTACCCGGAAGGGGGTGGCTACCCGCACCCCGACCACATCCGCTGCCACGACGTGGCGGTCGCCGCGTACCACGCGGCGGCGGATCCGTCGGCCTACCCGCAGGCGGGCGCGCCGTGGACGGTTCGCAAGCTGTACTACGTCGGCGCCTTCAATCGCCGCAAGGTCGAGGCGCTGCACACCGCGTGTCTGGCGCGCGGCATCGAGTCACCGTTCACCGGTTGGCTCGAGCGGTGGGACCCGGACGAGACCGATCCTTCCACCACCCACGTCGACGTCGGCGAATACCTCGCGCAGCGCAGTCAGGCGCTGCTGGCCCATGCGACTCAGATCGACCCCGACGGCATGTGGTTCACCGTTCCCGACGACGTCGTGCAGCAGGTCTATCCCTACGAGGACTTCGAGCTCGCCCACGCGCACGTCGACACACAGATCCCCGAGGACTCGCTGTTCGCCGGGCTCGAGTGACCGCTGCCTACGCCCGCCGGCGGGCGATGTAGAAGAAGCAATCGCGCCGTGTCTGTTGCACCGTCGTCGTCAACATCACCGGCGTCACGTCCTCGGTGACCCGCAGCGCGCCGTTGTGGACCTCGAAGAACCGCTCGGTGGTGTCTCGGCCCTTCATGTCGGTGCACAGCACGGGCATGCCCGCCCCCTCGAAGACGTGGCCGAGCTCCGTGCCGGCGAGCAGCATCCCGAAGTTGTGGTGATCAAGCCCAGGGTGCAACACGAGGTCCAGGTCTTCGGTCAGCACGCCACCAAAGGCGAAGGGCACCTCGGGACGCACGATGACGCGATGCTCCATCTCGAACACCCGCCGCGCCGGCGGGTAGTGCTCCTCCAGCGAGCCCATCGACAGAAACCGCCGCAGCGCCGAGATCGCGTAGGCGTGGTTCTCGGCGACGGCGGGCAGACCGCACTCGACGGACACCGCGGGGCACGTCGGTGACAGCGCCTCCATCAACGTGTGCGCGCGCATCGGCCACCGCAGAATCGTGTCGGCCATCGTGGAGGCGAGCCGCAGCGCCTCCTGCGTCGGATCGGGGACGATCGCGTAGTAGGGGTTGAGCCCGGTGTTGTTGTGGATGTCGACCGCAGCCTCGAGCTCCTGTGCCTTCAAGATGTCGAGCACGGCGTCGGAGCACCGCCGCATCCGGGTGGTGGGCGCTTGCAGCCCCCACGTCCGGTTGAAGTCCTCCTGTCCGTCGAGGTAGCGGTGTGCGAACCAGCCTTCCTGATGCGCCGCGCGGACGTTGCCGATGAACACCCACAGGTCGAACGGGTAGTGCTCTCCGCTGCGCAGCAGATCGAGGACAGCGCGGTAGCCGGAGTCCTCGTTGCCGTGCAGCAGCGCCGACACCAGGCGGGCCCTGGGGTGTGCGTCAGTACCCGGGATGCGGACCAGCGTCGGCTTGCGCAGCTCGACGAGGATGTCCTCGTCAGTCGCGTCGAGGATGGGCTTGAGCTCGTCGTAGCCGTCGAAGAACAGGTACAGGTCGTGGTCGGTCCGCATCGCCCGGAGGGTAACGGTTGTCCGGAGGGCGGCTGAACCGGCTCAGACGGGCCAGGTGTGGACAGGCTTTCCTTCGTCAGCGTGGTCCAGGTAGCGGCGGACCAGCTCCCGGGCGGCCTCGGGTCGGTCCATGTCCTGCTCGTCGAGCAGCTGCTGCCAGGTGCGGATCTGCCAGATCGCGCCGTTCTGCTCCGCCAGCGTCCGCTCCTCGATGATGCCGAGGTAGTAGTCGACGTCGTTGGCATCGACGCCCCAGTCGAGCAGCCCCTCGCGCGACAGGGGCAGCAGGTGCTTGAGCACCAGCTCCGCTACCGGGACCTGACCGCTGACCCGCGGCCAGTACAGCTTGGCGAACAACCCGTCGCGCGCCGCGGTGAAGAAGTTGTCCTGCGCTGCCTCGAAGCTCATCGTGTTCCACAGCGGGGGGTTCTGCGACGCCAGGGCGTTGAGCATCCCGTAGTAGAACGCCGAGTTGGCGACGGCGTCGACCACGGTCGGCCCCGCCGGCAGGACCCGGTTCTCCACCCGGATGTGGGGGCGGCCGCGTGAGACTTCGTACACCGGCCGGTTCCAGCGATAGATCGTCCCGTTGTGGAGCGTCAGCTCGGGCAGGCGCGGCACGTCGCCGGCACGGAGGATCTGGACAGGATCCTCGTCCTCGCAGATCGGCAACAGGGCCGGGTAGTAGCGGACGTTCTCGTCGAACAGCTCGAACAGACCCTCGGTGAGCCACTTCTCGCCGAACCAGACACGCGGCCGCACGCCTTGGGAAGCGAGCTCCTCGGTGCGCGTGTCGGTGGCTTGCTCGAACAACGCGATCCGGGTCTCGTGGTGCAGCTGCTTGCCCAGGAAGAACGGCGAGTTCGCGCCGACCGCCAGCAGTGGGGCCGACAACACCTGAGCGGCGTTCCAGAACCGCGCGAACTCCTGCGGATCCACCTGCAGGTGCAGCTGCATGGAGGTGCACGCCGCTTCGAACACGATCGAGTTGGCCGTGGTCTCGAGCGTCTCGTCGCCCTCGATTCGGATGAGGATGTCCTCACCCCGCTGCGCGAGGATCACGTCGTTGAGCGCCTTGTACCGCGGGTTGGCCGACAGGTTCTGCTCGGTGACGTCGAAGTCGGTCAAGGTCGGGAGGATCCCGATGACCAAGACCTCGGCGTCGAGCGAACGGGCCTGCTGCTGCGCGTAGTTCAGCGATCGGCGCAGCTCCTCTTCGATGTCGCGGAAGCACGACCCGCCCAGGCGCCGCGGCTTGACGTCGAACTCGATGTTGAACTGCGCCAGCTCGGTCTGGAAGTCCGGTGAGGCGATCCGGTCGAGCAACGCTTGGTTGATCGGTGCCGCGTCGCCGTTGCGGTCCATGACGTAGACCTCGACCTCGACGCCGATCGTCCGCTTCCCGGTCTCGAAGCGGTCGGTCTCGATCAGCTGGCGAAGTGCCGCGAGGTTGGCTTTGACCTTTTCCCGATACCGGGAGCGGTCCTCCCGGGTGAACTCGGTGGTGTCGATGTCGCGCCCCATCGGCGACCTCCATGTCTGGGCGGCAGGAGTCTACGCAGCCAGACGCCGACGATCCGGCGTCCGCGTTCCCGTGCCCGCTCCCCCTCGATTCCTGCCTCACAGCAACGACAGCTGTTCTCCCCCGATGTGGCCCGGTTCACGCGTCCCGCTGCGGGAGGTGGAACGTCTGCCGAACGGCCGCGGCGGCTCGGCGGCAGGGCGTCCGTGCCGCCGGTAGGCCTGTGCGCGTTGCTGGGAGATGAACGCGGTGATCTCGTCGCGGTAGGCCTGGGACGCCTCAGAGCGCCGGTACAGCTGCGTGTACCGCTCGACCAGCTCGGGATGCTCGTGCTCCAGCCACGGCCAGAACACCTCACGGACGCCAGGGCGCAGGTGCAACACGATCGGGGAGATATGGGTGGCGCCCGCGGCGGCGGCCTGGTCGACCAACGCTGCGAGCTGCTCCCGCTCGTCGTTGAGCCCCGGCATGATCGGCGCGAGCATGATCCCGGTGGGGATGCCGGCATGGTTCAGCGCCCGCACGGCGGACAGGCGCGCCGCCGGCGACGGGGTGCCGGGCTCACTGCGCCGCCACAGCTGCTCGTCGAGCATGCCGATGGTCATCGCGGCGGTGACGGGCACCTGTCTGGCCGCGTCGGCCAGCAGCGAGATGTCCCGCTGGATCAGTGTGCCCTTGGTGAGAATCGAAAAGGGCGTCAATCCGTCGGCCAGTGCGGAGATGATGCCGGGCATCAGCGCGTAGCGACCCTCGCACCGCTGGTACGGGTCGGTGTTGGTCCCCATCGCGACGTGCTCACCCCTCCAACTGGGCTTGGCCAGCTCGCGACGCAGGACGCCGGCGACATTGGTCTTGACCACCACGGTCTTCTCGAAGTCCCCCAGGGGACTGAGGTTGAGGTAGGTGTGCGTGGGCCTTGCGAAGCAATAGCTGCATGCATGCGAGCAGCCGCGGTACGGGTTGATGCTCCAGCCGAAGGGCATGCCGCGCACCTTGTTCAGGGCGGTCTTGGTCTCAACCTCCAGAAACGTCATGCCGGCGAACTCCGGCGTGTCGAACGTCCGCACGTTCGCAACCCGGATGGGCAAGCCGGGGGGTGCAGCCACTCCCGGGCGTTGCAGCTGTGCGAGCGTCGCCATGCGCGACATGATCGAACATGTGTTCACTCCTCGCAAGGGGTGTCCCCAATGGCGCCGGGCTGGCATGCTTGCGCCCGACGGGGACGCGCGCACGGGAGGAACCACGCTGACTCTTCTGCTGATTCGCCATGCTGAGGCCGGGGACAGCCGTGACTGGGCCGGTGATGACAAGCTCCGCCCCCTCAGCCCCATCGGAAAAGACCAGGCCATGCGCCTGGTCGCTTTATGGCGCAACACCCCCGTCAAGCGCGTGCTGTCGTCACCGCACACCCGGTGCGTCGAGACGGTGGAGCCGCTGGCCGCCGCGCTCGGGTTGGAGGTCGAGGTGGTGGAGGCCCTGGCGGAGGGCAACGCGCCGCAGGCGCTCGAGCTGATCCACGAGCTCGTCGGCGAGGACGCCGCGCTGTGCACCCACGGCGACGTCATCCCCGACGTGCTGCAGCACCTCGAGGAAGAAGGCGCCCACATCCTGTCGGAGTGGAAGTGGCGCAAGGCGTCAACGTGGGTGCTGGAACCCGAAGACGGCACGATCACCCGTGCCCACTACGTACCCCGCCCCGTCTGACTACAGCTGCGGTCGCACCTTCTGCGCGAAGAACTCGAAGAACTCCCGGTGGTGCGGCCCGATGTTGTGGATGTAGATCTCGTCGTAGCCGGCCTCGGCGTACTCGGTGATGGACGCGACGTAGTCGTCGGGGTCGGCGCCGGTGGGGATGCTGTCGGCAACCATCTCCTCTGTCACCAGGGACGCTGCCTGCTCAAAGTGGGCGGGGGTCGGAAGGATCTGTGACAGCTCGCCCGGCAGGCCCATGTTCGGCCACAGCTCGTGGACAAGCCGGCGTGCCTCGGCGGCCTCGGGCGCATACGCGCACTTGATGCCCGCGAGCTTCGGCCCGCTGCCGCCGAGCTCGCCGTACTGCTTGACCAGATCCGCGTCCGGCGACGTACCGACGTAGCCGTCGGCGATCCGTGCGGCCGACGACAGCGCCTTCTCGCCGAACGCCGACATGTAGATCGGCGTCGGCTGATCGGGCAGGTCGAACAACTGCGCGTTCTCGACGGTGTAGTACTCGCCGTAGTGGCTCTGGGACCCGCCCTGCCACAGCAGCCGGATGACTTCGACGGCCTCCTCGAGCATCTCCAGGCGCACGTCCAGTGAGGGCCACACATCGCCGAGGATGTGCTCGTTGAGCGCTTCGCCTGTGCCAACCCCCAGGAAGAACCGGCCGTCGAACATGACGGCGGCCGTGGCGGCGGCGTGCGCCACGATGGCCGGGTGGATGCGTACCGACGGGCATGTCACCCCGGTGCCTGCCCTCAGCCCCGTCGCCGCGGCGACCCCACCGAGAACCGACCACACGAACGGGCTGTGGCCCTGCGCGGAGACCCACGGATGGAAGTGGTCGGACACCCACACCGACGAGAAGCCGGCCTGTTCTGCCATCTTCGCCTGCTCCACGAGGTCGTTGGGTCCGTGGTCCTCGCTGGAAAGCGCGATTCCGATCTCGGGCATGGCATCTCCTGGTGTGGTCGCGTCGCAGGCTGCCTTCCCATTGAGGCGTCCGCCGACGCGTCGCTGTTGCGGTTGCGGGCAGACGGGTAGAGGGTGGCCACGACGCGATGGTGACGTCGGTAGTCGATCGGCCCGGAGTACACGTGAACCGACTGAAGAACGCCTCGTCTCCGTATCTGCAGCAGCACGCCGATAATCCAGTGGACTGGTGGGAGTGGGAGCCGGGCGCCTTCGACGAGGCCCGTCAGCGGGACGTGCCCGTGTTCCTGTCCGTGGGCTACTCGTCGTGCCACTGGTGCCACGTCATGGCGCACGAGTCGTTCGAGGACGACGAGGTCGCGGCGCTGCTCAACGACCGCTTCGTGTCCGTCAAGGTCGACCGTGAAGAGCGCCCCGACGTCGACAGCGTCTACATGGGCGCCGTGCAGGCCATGACGGGTCGCGGCGGCTGGCCCATGTCGGTGTTCCTCACTCCGGACGGCACACCGTTCTACGGCGGCACCTACTGGCCCAAGCAGTCCCGCTACAACATGCCCGGCTTCGTGGATGTCCTACGGGCCGTCGACACGGCGTGGCGTGAACAGCGCGAGCAGGTGCTGTCCTCCGGTGAGCAGCTGACACAGCACCTGATCAGGGTCAACGAGCTGGGGCAGGGCGCCGAGCAGGTCGACCCGGCCACGGCCGAACGGGCCGCGGCGCTGACCGTGCAGATGTGGGACCGCGACCTCGGCGGGTTCGGCCAGGCGCCGAAGTTCCCGCAGGCGATGACCATCGACTTCCTGCTGGCGCACCACCTTCGTACCGGGGACGAGGAGGCACTGGAGGCGGCAGTGCACTCGCTGGACGCCATGGCGGCCGGCGGCATCTACGACCACGTCGCCGGCGGGTTCGCCCGCTACTCGACCGACGCCCAGTGGCTGGTGCCGCACTTCGAGAAGATGCTGTACGACAACGCCCTGCTGCTACGGGCGTACACCCACGCCGCCCAGACCTCGGTGGCTGAGCAGCGCCGGCTGCGGTTCGCCCGCGTCGCACGCGAGACCGCCGACTACCTGCTGCGGGAGATGCAGCATCCCGCCGGCGGGTTCTTCTCCGCGACCGACGCCGACTCGGAGGGTGTCGAGGGGAAGTTCTTCACCTGGTCGGCAGCTGAGTTCGACGAGGTGATCGTCGCCGCCGGCGAAGATTCCGCGCGCTTCCGCGCGTTCTACGGCGTCGATGAGGCAGGCAACTTCGCCGACCCGCACCATCCCGACCTGCCACGCACCTCGATCCTGCACGAGCCGGTGCTGCGCGACGAGACCGACGGGTCGTTCGCCGAGCAGCTGCGGCGGGTCCGCGCCGCGCTGTACGAACGGCGCGAGCAGCGCGTTCACCCGGGACTGGACGACAAGGTGCTGACGAGCTGGAACGCGCTGGCCATCGGGGTGCTGGCCGAAGCCGGCGTGGTCCTCGACGAGCCGCGCTACCTCGCAGCGGCCCAGCGCAGCGCCGCCTTCCTCCGCGACACCATGGTCGTCGGTGGCCGGCTGCACCACACCTGGAAGGACGGCCACGACGCGACCATCCCCGCGTTCTTGGAGGATGTTGCGTATCTGGCGCAGGCACTGCTGGTGCTGTACGAGGCCGACCACGACCCAGCGTGGCTGCTGTGGGCGTCCGAACTGGCCGAGGACGCCGATGCACGGTTCGCCGAGGAGGTCGACGGGACGTTCACCGGCGCGTACTTCGCGACGGCCCACGACGCCGAGGCGCTGCTCACCCGTCCCAAGGACCTGTGGGACAACGCACAACCCGCCGGCCCGTCGGTGATGGTCGACGTGCACCTGCGCCTAGGCGCGCTCACCGGCCAGCCGCACCACCGCGATCGCGCCGAGCGGATCCTGGCCCTGTTCACGCCCCGGGCTGAGCAGGCGCCAACCGGCTACGGCGAGCTGCTGCGAGACCTCGAGCGGCTGCTGGCCGGGCCGGTCGAGGTCGCCGTCGTCGGTCCCCCAGACGACGACGCCACGGCGTCATTGGTCGCGGCGTACCGCCGGCGGTGGCGACCGGGTGCCGTGCTCGCGGTAGGCGACGAAGGCGCCACCGTGCCGCCGTTGCTGCACGACCGCCCGCGCGTCGGTGGCCGACCGGCGGCGTATGTCTGCCGGGACTTCGCCTGCGAGCGCCCCGTCACGGACCCGGCCGACCTCGGCGCGCTCCTCGGTCAACACTGAGCCGTGTGGGTCTGAGTGCATGTGGTTGCACTCGGACCCACACAGGTGCCACGCATTGCACCCAGACCCAGACAGCGCAGTTTGGGGGCGTGCGAGTTGTGGGGCGTGTGACTGGGTCAGACGGCCGGGGTGGCGAAGAACTCGGCGAGGCGGTCGACGGTGCGCAGTGGGAACTCGAACTGCGGCACGTGACCACAGTCGTCCCACACCTCGACGACGGCCGAGGCCAGCCGGTGGCGGACGGTCTCGGCGTAGGCGGCGGACACGAGCCGGTCGTGCTCGGCGAAGATCCACAGCGACGGAACGGCCAGGTCGGCCAGCCGGCGCCAGAACCGTGCCGGCACGTCCATCCCGATGCGCCTGGTCGAGGCCATGAACGCCAGCCGGCGCTTGCGGTTGGCCATGATCCGCAGGAAGTCATCCCGGGCGGCGCTGAGGTTCGCGGCCGGGACGCGCGTCGCGTCGGCGAACAGCGACCGCAGACCGGCATCGACGAACCGCCGTGGCAGGTCTCCGGCCAGCGGCCAGGGTGCGGCGCCGACGGTCAGGTCGAACCGCAGCAGGTTTAACAGCGGCCGCACGAACCGGTACTCGTCGAACGCCACGGCGGGGCACAGCAGGCCCAGGGAACGCACCCGGTCGGGCCGGCGCAGCGCCAGCTCGACGGCGACGCGCCCGCCCATCGAGTTGCCGACGATCGCCGCCCGGTCGATGCCCGCGGCGTCGAGCGTCGCGAGCGCGGACTCCGCCATCCACGGCGCGTCGTAGCGGGCCCCGACCGGGGCGCTGGACTTGCCGAAGCCCGGGAAGTCCATCGCGACGACGCGGTAGTCGTTGGCCAGGCCCGCGATGGTCGGCAGCAGCGAGACCTTCGACGCTCCGAGGCCGTGGAGGAACAGCACCGGTGGGGCATCGGGGTCGCCCGCCTCGAACGTCTCGATGGCCCCTCGGCCGAACGGGTACCGGACCAGCTTGGCGTGTCGCAGCGCACCGGGTGACCCGGAGGGCGGGGCGAACAGCGTCTCAAGCCGGAGCGCCTCGTTGAGGTCGCCCTCCACCTGCAGCAGCCCCAGGAAGAAGCACTCCAGCCCGTCGCGGTGCCCGCTGACGATGTCCAGCCAGCTGGCGGGGTCGGTCCGCAGCACCGCGTGGGCGCCGACGGCGGCCACCGGCGACACCTCGCAGCGGTCGCCGTCGCTGATGACGGTCCACGGCGGGCAACCCACGACCCGGATCACGTAGCGGCGGACGCCGTTGGCTGCCCGGTCCGGCAGGTAGCGGGCCGGCAGCTCGCGCATGCTCTGCTCGACGGCGTCAACGGTCGTCCGATCGGCGCGCTTGCCGGGACTGCTGCTGAGATCCGCCGTCACCACGGCGTCACCCTAACGGAACCCAGCGTGAAACCCGTGACACGGATACGCGTCACGACGGCGTGTCACTGACCGCCGTTACGCTGCGGGCGATGTCGACACCCCCTTGGCTCGCGGCACTGAACCCGGAGCAGCGGGCCGCCGCGGAGGTTGTCCGCGGGCCGCTGTGCATCATCGCCGGCGCCGGTACCGGCAAGACCCGCACGATCACCCACCGCATCGCTCACCAGGTGCACACGGGGACGGCTGCGCCGGCGGAGATCCTGGCAGTCACCTTCACCGACAAGGCGGCCAACGAGCTACGCCACCGTCTCGAGGCGCTGGGGCTGCCGGCGCCCGTCCGCGCGGCGACGTTCCATGCCGCGGCCTGGGCGCAGCTGCGCTGGTTCTGGTCGCGGCTGGACGCCGGTCCGCTGCCCGAGGTGCTCGCCTCCAAGGTGGGCCCGCTGATCCCGGTCGCCCGGCGCACCGGCACCGAGGCCCGCGACCTGGCTGCCGAGATCGAGTGGGCCAAGGCCCGGCGGCTGTCGCCTGACGACTATGCCGCCCGCGCGGGGCATCGCGACGCCCCGCTGCCGGCGGAGCAGATGGCTGCGGTCTATGCCGACTACGAGCGGCGCAAGACCGACAACGGGCTGATCGACTACGACGACATGCTGCTGCGAGCCACGGCGATGATCGAGTCCCACGAGGACATCGCCGCGGAAGTCCGCGACCGCTACCGGCACTTCACCGTCGACGAGTTCCAAGACGTCAACCCGGCGCAGTTCGCGCTGCTGCGGGCCTGGCTCGGCGACCGCGACGACGTCTGCGTGGTCGGCGACGACGACCAGACGATCTACTCGTTCACCGGCGCCACCTCGGACTACCTGACCGGTTTCTCCCGCCACTTCCCCCACGCGCAGCGGGTGACGCTGACCCGCAACTACCGGTCGACCCCACAGGTGCTCACGCTGGCCAACCGCGTGCTGTGGACCAAGCCGGAGGCGACCCGCAAGCGGCTGACTGCCGCAGACGCCGGAGGTCCCCCGCCCCGCTTCGTCGAGCACCCCGACCACGACGCCGAGGTCGCGGCCGTTGTCGGCGACATCCGCCGGCTGATCACCGACGGCGTCTCGCTGGGTGAGATCGCGGTGCTGTACCGGGTCAACGCGCAGTCCGAGCCGTTCGAGGCCGCGTTGTCGCAAGCGGCGATCCCCTATGTCGTCGTCGGCGCCGGTGGCTTCTACCATCGCGACGAGATCCGCCAGGCGCTTCGCGTGCTCCGCGCCGCCGCAGAGCAACCGGAGCCCGCGCCGCCGTTGGGCCTCGAGACCACTGTGGCCGCCACCACGCCTGCAGTCGTCGACGTCGTGCGCCGCACACTGCGTCAGCAGATGAAGTACGACGAGCGCACCGAGCCCGCTGGTCGCGCGGCACGTGAGCGATGGCGCAACCTGGGTGTGCTGGTGGAGCTGGCCGAGCGCGAGGGCCACGACGACCCGGACCTGACGTTCGCGGCATTCGTCGAACGGCTGCTGGCGCGGGCCGCCGCCGGCACCGACGCCGCCGGTGACGCCGGCGCCGTGACCTTGTCGACCCTGCACCGCGCGAAGGGCCGCGAGTTCGACGCGGTGTTCCTCGTCGCCGTCGAGGAAGGCCTGCTGCCGATCAGCCACGCAAAGACCGACGAGGAGGTGGAAGAGGAGCGGCGGTTGCTGTACGTCGGCGTCACCCGGACGCGCCGGCACCTGACCATCTCCTGGGCGCAGCAGCGCCCCGGCTATGCGGGCCGCATCACCAACCGGCGGCCGTCGCGGCTGCTGTACAACCTCGGTGACGGGGCGCCGACGACGGCCCGCGAGCGTTCCGGATCGGCGGCGGGCAAGACCACGGGCAAGAGCAGCGGCAAGACCACGCCGGTGGTCGAAGGCCCGGTAGCGGAGCGGTTGCGGGACTGGCGTCGCCGGCGCGCCGCCGCGGACGAGGTCCCCGCCTTCGTGGTGTTCAACGACCGCACGCTTGCCGAGCTCGCCCGCGTGCAGCCGCGCAACCGCCGGGAGCTGCTGGGCGTGAGCGGATTCGGTCCAGTCAAGGTCGACCGCTATGGCGACGACGTGCTCGCGGTGCTCGACGCCCAGTGAGCCCGCTGCCGGCCGCCGAGCACCGCGTCGCCGTCGACGTGGTGACCATCGCGCTGGACGAGACGGGCAGCGGTGCCGGGAGTCCCGTGTTCCTGACGCTGCGACGTCCGCGGGACCCCTTCGCCGGCGACTGGGCGCTGCCCGGCACGCTGGTGCGACCCGATGAGTCACTCGAGTCAGCGGTCCTGCGCATCCTCGGCGACGGTCCGGGTCTGCCCCGCCCCCGCCACCTGGAGCAGCTGGCGACATTCGGCGGTCCTCGCCGCGACCCTCGCGGTCGCGTGTTCTCGGTCAGCTACCTCGCGCTGGCACCGCGCCCTGCGGAGGTGCGACGCACTGCACGGTGGTGGCCGGTCGAGGCACCGCCGCCGCTGGCGTTCGACCACGCCGCCATCGTCGACGCGGCACTGCGCCGGCTGCGTGGGAAGCTGTCGTACTCCAACGTCGCGTACGGGCTGCTCCCAGACACCTTCACGCTGTCGGAGCTGCAGGCGGTCTACGAGGCGGTCCTCGGCCACCCCCTGGACAAGCGCAACTTCCGGAAGAAGGTGCTTGCCCTGGGCGTTGTCACGGAGGCGGCGGGACAGCGCCGTGGGCCTCACCGGCCGGCGCAGCTGTACCGGTTCCGGGACACCGAGCTGGTCGTCCTCGACGACGTCATCCCGGTGTGACCGAAAGGGTTGTCGATGCGGGCGCTGTTCACCGACCTGTACGAGCTGACGATGATGGCGGGGTACTTCGACGCCGGGCGCGCCGAGGACGAGGCCACGTTCGACCTGTACTTCCGCCAGCCGCCGGCCGGCGTCGACCTGGTCGTGGCCTGCGGACTGGACCCTGCACTGGACTACCTGCAGGACCTTCACTTCACCGACGACGACCTGTCCTACCTGCGCTCACTCGAGCTGTTCGCCGCCGACTTCCTGGAGTACCTGTCACAGCTGCGGTTCGCCGGCGACGTCTGGGCGATCCCCGAGGGGGTTCCCGTCTTCGGCGACGAGCCGATGCTGCGGGTCACCGCACCGCTGGCGCAGGCGCAGCTGGTCGAGACCGCGCTGCTGAACCAGCTGTGCTACAGCTCCCTGGTCGCGTCGAACGCGTCGCAGCTGACCGCGGCGGCCCGAGGCAAGTCCGTGCTGGAGTTCGGCGCCCGCCGCGCCCACGGTCCCAACGGGGCCCTGACGGGCGCGCGGGGTGCGATCATCGGCGGGTGCTCGGCGACCTCCAACGTCGAAGCGGGGCGGCTGTTCGGTGTGGAGGTGTCCGGCACCCAGGCGCACGCGTGGATCATGGCGTTCGACTCGGAGCTCGAGGCGTTCCGGTCCTACGCCCGCACGTTCCCTGAGCACTGCGTGCTGCTGGTCGACACCTACGACACCATCGCGTCGGGTGTGCCCAACGCCATCACGGTCGCACAGGAGCTGGCCGCCGACGGCGGCGCGCTCGCAGGGATTCGGCTGGACTCCGGTGACCTCGCGGCGCTCGCCGTGGAGGCCCGGCGCATGCTCGACGACGCCGGCTTTGCCGACGTCACGATCCTGGCCTCCGGCGACCTGGACGCGGCGAAGGTCGCCGACCTGGAACAACGCGACGTGCCGATCGACGGCTACGGCGTCGGCACGTCGCTGCTGACCGCCCGCCAAGACCCCGCCCTGTCGGGCGTGTACAAGCTGGCAGAGATCCACGGCAGCCCCGTCATGAAGCTGTCCTCGACGGCCGCGAAGACCACCAGCCCGGGCCGCAAGCAGGTGTGGCGCGGACCGACGGGGGACGTGATCGGCCTTGCCGACGAGCAGCGCGATGGCCGCGAGCTGCTGGTCGAGGCCATGCGCGCCGGCACGCGCGTGGCCGACCCCCAGCCCATCAGCGCGATTCGTGCACGCTGCCTGGAGGAGACCGCCGCCGTCCGGCCGCTGGTGCTGTCGGGTGAGTGGACCGTGCGGCGCAGCAGCCGGCTGGAGTCGCTGCGCTCGGCGACGATGGCGCGGCTGCGCAGCTAGCAGCGGACAGCAAAACGGGCCGCCCCAGCGGGGCGGCCCGTCAGACGCTGATTCGTCAGCTCGTGGTGGTGGCGGGGGTCTCCTCGCCAGTGGTGCCCGTGTCGCCGCCGGTGCCGGCGTCGCCGCCACCGTTGCAGGCAGCAGCGCCCAGGGTCAGCAGCGCAGCGGCGAGGATGGCGAGAACCTTGTTCTTCATGGTATTCCTCCGAAACATCTCGGCTTCCGGCCCGCCCGAATCGAGCGACCGGCCTCCTCCTACCCATGTAGGAGGACCGTGAATCCTTGCATACCCGAGGCGCGAATCGCCACACATCGGCCGCGGGACCACGGCGACCGTCGGGTCACGGGCGCCGGAACCGGCGCCCGAGTGTCTTCGGTTCCCGTTCCAGGTGCCCGTAAACCGCCAGGCTGCGCAGATCCGACCACGCGGCCTCGCGGCTGATGCCCCAGCGTGCGGCGTGGTCGGCGACCGTGATCGTCTCACCGGACGCCATGGTCGCCACGGCCCGACGTGCCCGATCGCCTGGTTCGTCGGCCGCCGGCGTCAGGCCCGCCGCGGTCGCGACGCGGTGCAGCGCCTCGACGAGCGCCTCGGTGTGGCGCTCGGTCCACGGTCCCAGGTCGCCCCGGCGGCGCAGGGTCGCCGCCACCTCGCCGTAGTACGCGCCGGGTTCGGCCGCCCAGCGGTGCTCGGGCACGGCGAGGCCGGCGGGGTCCATGCCCTTGGCGCGCAGGACCAGCCGCGCGGCCGCCCGGGCCACCCGGCCGTTGGACGACTCGTAGGGCTGCCACTGCAGAAGGTGCTCGTGCACGACGGCGGCAACGACCGGCGCCGGGTGGGCGGTGCTGGCCTCGCTGTCGGTCCCCCGCAGCCACCGCTGCAGGCCGTCGAGCAGCCGCGGCAAGGCGTCGGGCGCCGGCGTGTTGAAGATGACCCGGCCCTGCGCGCCGTCGTGGACCGCCTGCTCGGTCCGCCGGGGGCGCCCGGCGACATCAGGGTCGACCAGCCCGGCGCTGACGGCGGCGTGCACCTCGGACAGTACCTGCAGCGGCTCGTCGAACAGCCGGTCCGCCCATTCGTGCTCCCGCGCATGCGCCCGGACGAGGTTGTCGTACTCGACGGCGGCGACGTCCTGGGTCGCCATTCCGTCGATGCGCAGCGCGGCGGCCCAGCCGCGCGACTGCTGGCCGGCCATCACCTCCGCCGGCCGCTGCCAGCGGCCGGCGTCGACCGCGTCGGCGGTCGCGTCCTCCAGGGGACTGCCGTCCAGCCGCGCCGACAGCCGTGCAGACGACCGCGCCGCCGACGCGGCCAGACGGGCGCGCGTGTCCTCATCCAGATCCAGCAGCCGGCCGGCGGCGGTTGACGCCTCGGCGATCAGCGAGGCGAGGTACGCGCCGTAGGGAATCCTGACGTCCACGTCAGCGACGCAGGCGCAGGCGGCGGTCCGCCTCGACGCGCTCCTGCGTCTTGCGCTCGTGGCGGGCCCCCAGGAACCAGCCGCCGACGGCACCGCCCACCGTGAACGACGCCGCCGCGGACAGCTTCGCGATCTGCTTCGCCTGCCGGTTGAACTCCACGATGGGCCAGCCCCGCCGGTGCGCCACCGCCTCCATCGGGCGGTCCGGGTTGACGGCCACCGGGTGTCCGACGATCTGCATCATCGGCAGGTCACTGGCCGAGTCCGAGTAGGCGTAGCAGTGGGCCAGGTCGTAGCCCTTCTCGGCGGCGAGCTTGCGAATGCGCTCGGCCTTGCCCTCGCCGTAGCAGAACGGGGCGGCCAGCTTGCCGGTGTAGCAGCCGTCAACGATCTCGCTCTCTGTGCCCAGTCCGCCGGCGATCTCCAGGGCTCGGGCCAGCTCCCCGACGATCTCGACAGGGCTCGCGGAGATGATGTAGACGTCGCGGCCGGCCTCCTCGTGCATGTCCAGCAGCGCCTGGGCTTCCGGCCGGATCTTGCCCAGCAGCTCCTCCACGACCGACGGGGCCAGGCGCGTCAGCGTCGTCACCTCTGTGCCGGCGACGCTTTCCAGGATGCGGTCACGCAGCTGCTCGGACTTCTCGTCCGACGCCCCGAACAGCTTGAACATCAGCCCGGAGAAACCGTCAGCGATCAGCCGAGGCAGCGGGAGCAACCCCTCGCGATAGGCGGCCCTGCCGAAGTAGAAGGCGCTGCTGCCCGACATGAGCGTGCGGTCAAGGTCGAAAAACGCGGCAGAGTTGGTCATGGGTCGAGTATGAAGACGCCCCGGCCGCCTCCGCAATCAGCCGGACTGCGGTGCGCCGGGATCGGCGTTGCGACGCACCTCGACGACCTCGACGTCGACGGGATCTGCCGGGGTGTTCCCGGGCGCTCCTGCCCCGCGCCCTGAGGACGGACCGCGTCCCGCAGGCCCCAGACCGAACTGGTGACGGACGCGCGACCGCACCGCACGATTCACCACGGCTCTCGTGGGTGGGACCACGAGCAGCAGCCCGACCGCATCGGTCAGGAACCCGGGGGTGAGCAGCAGCGTGCCCCCGATGAGGACCAAGGCGCCGTCGACGACCTCGACCGCCGGGATGCGCGTCCCCAGCGCGTCACGAAACCGGCGCCACGCCGTGCGCCCCTCCCGCTTCACCAGCCAGGCGCCGGCGACTGAGATGGTCAGCAGCGCGGCGATGGTCCACGGGGCGCCGATCTGCTCGCCGACGCGGATGATGACCCACAGCTCAGCCAGCGGGACGATGATGAACGCCAACAGCAGCGCCGCCGGCAGTTGCAGGACCGTGGCGCCCCGCCGGTTCACGACGCCTTCTTGCGCGACCGTGGCTTCTTCACCTTGGTGGTGTCCTCCTCGGTGCCCGCATCGTCGGCCGGGCGGTTGCGCGATGCCTCCACGGACTGTCGCAGCGCCTCCATCAGGTCGACCACGCCGGCTGGCTCGCCGGCGTCGTCCACGACGGTGATCTCCTGGCCGGCCACCTTGGCCTGGACCGCTTCGAGGACCTGCAGGCGGTAGGTGTCGGTGTACGCCGTGGGATCGAAGTCCTCGGTGAGGTTCTCGATGAGGGCCTCGGCCATGGCGACCTCTTGCGGCCGCAGCTCGGGAACCTCGTCGATGTCGACGTCGGACAGCGACAGCTCACGGATCTCGTCAGGCCAGTACATGGTCTCGAGCACGAACACGTCGCCCCGCAGCCGCAGCGTGGCCAGGTGCTCCTTGTCCCTCAAGGTGATCTTGCAGATCGCGACCGACGACTTGTCCCGCATGGCCCGTGACAGCAGCGCGTACGCCTTGGCGCCGACCACCTCGGGCGCCAGGTAGTACGAGCGCTGGAAGTAGATCGGATCGATCTGGTCCAGCGGCACGAACTGCAGGATCTCGATCGTGCGGCTCGATGCCGGCTTGAGCGCGTCGAGCTCGCCGGGCTCGAACACGACGTAGCGGTCCGGCTCGTACTCGTAGCCCTTGACGATCTCGTCGTAGGCGACCTCTTCCCCGTCGGCCTTGGCGACCCGCTGGTAGCCGATGCGGCTGTGATCCGAGCGCCGCAGCTGGTTGAACGACACGGACTTCTCGTCGGTCGCCGGGTACAGGCGGACTGGGATCGTCACCAGCCCGAAGGACAGCGAGCCCTTCCACATCGTGCGCATGGCGACCTCTCTTTGTCGCGCCCCGCGGGCGCCTGCCTCGCAGGATCTACCGCGGTGGACCGGTGATCAACCGCTGACTCATCGGGGGGCCGAGAACCCAGGGGATTCAAGCGTACGCTCTTGATTACACCCTTGTGCAGTGCGATATACTGAGTGCGTAACGCTCAGATCTTTCTGTCGGTCATTCGATGAGAGGAGGACACGATGGCGACAGTGCGATGGGATCCGTGGGGAGAGCTGGCGATGCTCCAGCGCGACGTCAACAACCTGCTGGGGCGCACAACCCGGCGCGCCGAGACGTACATCCCGCCGATGGACGTCTTCCGCACGTCCGAGGGGCTGACGGTCCGGCTGGAGTTGGCCGGTATGCGGCCCGGCGACGTCGACGTGTCGGTCAACGACGGGTTGCTGACCATCAGCGGCGAGCGCAAGCTGGACGGCAACGTCGCGGACGACGCCTGGATCCACCGTGAGCGGTTCGTCGGCCGCTTCGAGCGCAGCCTGTCGCTGCCCGAGGGCACCGACCCGTCGGCGATCAGTGCCCGGTTCGAAGATGGCGTCTTGGAGCTGGCGGTGCCGGCACCGCCGGAGCGCCGGCCGCACAAGGTCGAGATCGCCGTCGGCGGCGGTGAAGGCCAGACGGTCGACGTCAACGAGCAGCAGTAGGGCAACCGGTCGGGGCGGCCGCGCGGGCGGCCGCCCCGCCGACGCATGCGTCCTGCCGGCCTCGCGGTTACGGCAGGCCGGCCAGCCGCAGCAGCGCGGCGGTGACCGTGGCGAGCACCACCACGGTCAACAGCGACGCACCCTTCCAGACCGCGAGGGCCGCCACCGCAACGGCCGGAAGCCGAGCGTCGACGGTCAGCGCCCGTCCGTCGCCCAGCGTCTGCAACGCGACGAGGGCGGCCAGCAGCGCCGGCGGCAGCATCGCGACCGCGCCGGCCACGGATCCCGACAGCAGCCGGCGGCCGGTGACCAGCGGTCCGACAGCCTTGAGCGCCAGGGTGCCGGCGGCGAGCACGGCGACCGCGGTCCACGTCACGTGCGCACCACCGCCGGCTCGTCATCACGGGTCCTGCCTGCCCGGCCCGCGAGCGCGCCCGCCGCAGCGACCAGGATCGGCACGCCGGGTGGCGCCAGCGGGGTGAGCGCGACCGCCAGCAGCGCGCCCGCGGCTGCGGCACGGCGGGCTGCCGGCGTCGTCAGCAGGGGTGCCAGCAGCGCCAAGAAGCCTGCGGGGAACGCCGCGTCCAGACCCCACGCCGCCGGATCACCGATGGCCGAGCCCGCCAGTGCCCCCACCAGTGTTCCGAGGTTCCAGCAGACGAAGACGGCACTGCCGGCCAGCCAGAAGGCCCGCTCGCGGTCGCGGTCGTCGCGCTGTGCCAGGGCCAGCGCCGACGACTCGTCGATGACCAGCTGCGCGGCAACGAGGCGGCGCATGAGGCCGCCGCGCAGCGCAGGTGCCACCGCCATGCCGAAGGGCACGTAGCGGGCGTTGAGCAGCAGTCCGGCCGCCACCGCGGCGGCGGGCAGCCCTCCGCCCGCGACGACCGCGACGGCGGCGAACTGCGATCCGCCGGCGAACACGAGCAGCGACATGGCACAGGCCATCGCCCAGGACAGCCCGGCCGCCACGGCGAGGACGCCGAAGGACACGCCGAACGCGCCGACGGCCACGCCCAGGACGAGGGCCTGACGCAGCAACGGCGATCCAGACCTCATGGGCTCCTACGATGGCGAGCCCGCGTGCCCGTCGCAACGAAAGACGACCCTGACCGAGATCCAAGCGCCAACCACGATCCAATTCCCCCGCCCGTTGCCGGTGCGCCGCGAGAAGCGGGAGTGGTTCGTCGACCTCGGCGAGCGCACGGTGAAGGTGTCGAACCTCGACAAGCTGTACTGGGCCGACGAGGGGTACACGAAGGCCGATCTGGTCGCGTACTGGTTCAACATCGCGGAATGGGCGTTGCCGTACCTGCACGACCGGCCGCTGACGCTCAAACGGATGCCCGAGGGCGCCGACGGCGACTTCTTCTACGCCAAACAGGCGCCGGCTTACACGCCGAGCTGGATGCACACCGCGCCGGTCACCTCCCGCGACGGCAAGACGATCGACTACCTGATCGCGACCGAGGCGGCGTCGCTGGTGTGGCTGGCCAACCTGGGGTGCATCGAGCTGCATCCCTGGCACAGCCGCGTCGACGACATCAGCCACCCCGACTACGCGTTCTTCGACCTCGACCCGATGGGCGACGCCACGTTCGACATGGTCCGCGAGGTCGCGCTGCTGGTGCGCACGGTTCTGGACCGGTTGGGGTTGCGGCACTACCCCCGCACCTCGGGGGCGACCGGGATGCAGATCTTTGTCCCGATCGACCGCGTCCACACGGCCGGACAGGTCCGCGAGTGGGTGGGGCGGGTGTGCCGCCTGATCAACCGCGCCGATCCCGAGCGGACGACGATGGAGTGGTCGGTGGACCGGCGAGGGTCGCAGATCTTCCTGGACCACAACATGAACACCGAGGGCAAGAACATCGCGGGGACGTACTCACCGCGCCCCGAGCGCTGCGCGTCGGTGGCCACCCCGCTGCGCTGGGACGAGGTCGAGCAATCCCTGGACCCACGGGACTTCACGATCGCGACGATCTGGGAGCGCCTGGACGAGCACGGCGACCTGTTCGCTCCCGTGCTGCGTGGCGGGCAGGACCTCCGCGAGGCGATGCGAACCCTGGGGATGGACCCGGACGCCGAGCCCGGCGACACCCCGCACGTCGCCGGGCCGGCACGCCCGACGACGGCGCCGCCGGCCCGCCGCGTGGTCGACCCCACGGTGGCCGCCGACGACGTCCGTCGGCGGCTGGCCGAGTACGACCGCAAGCGCGACTTCGGCAAGACCCCCGAACCGGCCGGCGAGCGCCCCGCTCACCCCGCCGGAGGCGGTAGCGGCCCCAGCCCAGCCGCTCAAGCAGCCGAAGGCGGTAGCGGCCCAAAATTCGTGTTGCAGCATCATCTCGCGACGCGCCTGCACCACGATCTGCGCCTGGAGCGCCACGGGACCGCCCCGTCCTGGGCGTTGCCCAAGGGGTTACCGGACGTCAAGGGCGTCCGCCACCTGGCGGTGCAGACCGAAGACCACCCGGTCGAGTACATGAGCTTTGAAGGGGAGATCCCTGCCGGCGAGTACGGCGGTGGCCCGGTCCGCATCTGGGACTCCGGGACCTACGACCTGCTCGAGTGGACCGACCGCAAGGTCACGTTCCGGCTGCACGGCAACCGCCATCACGGCGAGTACCACCTGTTCCGCACCGGCCGTGGCGACGATTCACAGTGGATGGTCGTCCGCGCCGACGAGGACGCCCTCGCCGAGGTCAGCGACGTGCCGCCGCCACCGCCGGAGCTCGCGCCGATGCTCGCGACCGACGGCGGCGAGGCATTCGACGATCCGGACTGGCTGTTCGAGATCAAGTGGGACGGGGTGCGAGCGATCGCCACGGTCGTACGCCCGGGCACCGGCGGAGACGGCGCAACCCGGCTGGTCAGCCGCAACGGCAACGACATCTCCGGCGGCTATCCCGAGCTCGCCTCACTGTGGGAACGGGTGCTGGCCCGCAACGCGGTGCTCGACGGGGAGATCGTGGCAATGGATGCGCAGGGCCGACCGTCGTTCCAGCGGTTGCAGCAGCGGATGCACGCACGCGATCCCAACGCCGTCGCGCGCGCGGCCAAGCACACCCCGGTCACCTTCGTGGTCTTCGACGTGCTCGCCGTCGACGGGACGCCGGTGATCGACGAGCCCCTGACCGCCCGCCAGGAGCTGCTGGGCGAGCTGCTCGTGCCCAGCGATCGGTTCGTGCGCAGCGCGGCGCTCCGCCAGCAGGGCAAGGCGATGTTCGCCGCCGCCGAGGCGCAGGGACTCGAGGGGCTGATCGCCAAGCGCGCCGAGTCCACCTACAAGCCGGGCAAGCGCTCGCGAGAGTGGCGCAAGTTGAAGGTGCGTAAGACGGTGGACGCGGTGATCGGCGGTTGGCTGGTGGGTGAGGGCGGCCGGGCAAACCGGATCGGCGCCCTGCTGGTCGGGTTGTATGACGAGGGACGGCTGCACTACATCGGCCGGGTCGGCACGGGGTTCGACGACGCCGAGCTCACCCGCCTGGGCCTGCTGCTGGACGAGCGGGCGATCGACGCCTCGCCGTTCACCACCGTGCCCAACCGAGCGGGCCGCTGGGTGCGTCCCGACCTGGTGTGCCACCTGGAGTACGGCGAGGTGACCGAGGGCGCAAAGCTGCGCCACCCGTCCTACAAGCACCTCGTCCCCGACGCCGAAGCGCAGGCGTGCCTGCTCGACGAGCTCCGATGACCTCGGGGGTGACCCTGGGTATGGTCTCACCATGGCGTCGGCACCCCTCATCGTCCCAGAGCGCACCGAGTCGACCGACGACGTCTCCGAGCTCGACCAGGTCTGGAACGTGATCGTCTGGAACGACCCGGTGACGCTGATGTCCTACGTCGTGTTCGTGCTCCGCAAGCTGTTCGGCCACGACGAGGCGACGGCCACCAAGCTGATGCTGCAGGTCCACCACGAGGGCCGAGCGGTCGTCGCCAGCGGGCCGCGCGAGAAGGCGGAGTCCGACGTCGCCCGCCTGCACGCCCACGGCTTGCAGGCGACGCTGGCGCGTGACTGAACCCGTGCGCGGCGTCGCACCCACACGCAACGGCGGGGTCACCGTCAACCTGTCGGTCCGCGAGCGCGACCTGCTGCGAACGCTGCCCGACCAGCTGCGGCCGCTGGTCGCCGGCGAGGAGACCGCGCCGAGCGTCGCCCCGCGGCTGTACTCCCGCGGTTACGACGACGACGGGCTGAACGCCGAGTACCAGGAGCTGGTGCACGACGACGTTGTCCGCCAGCGCACGGCGGCGCTCGACACCTTCGCGGCCACCCTGGATCAGGGCGGGGTCACCCGTGGTCGCTGGCGCGTCGAGCTTGACGCCGAGCAGGCTGCTGCGTGGCTGTCGGCAGTCAACGACGGTCGTCTGGTCCTCGGGGCGCTGCTGGACATCACCGACGAGTCCGCCTGGGAGGACGGGCCTGACGAGGACAACCCGGCGAGCGTCGTCATGTACTACCTCGGCTGGCTGCAAGAGGAGCTGGTCGGGGCGCTGATGGCCGCGTTACCCGACGAGTGATTGCTACCTACTGTCGGGTAACTTAGGCCCATGGCCGAACCCCGCGTCCGACTCTCTGCCCCCGAGCGACGCTCCCAGCTGCTGTCCGTCGCGGGCCGGCTGTTCGCTGAGCAAGGGTTCCACGGCCTGTCGATGGAGCAGCTCGCCGAGGCGGCCGGTGTGTCCAAGCCGGTGCTGTACCAGCACTTTCCGTCCAAGCGGGTGCTGTACCTGGCGCTGGTGACCGATGCCATCACCGAGCTGGAGGCACAGGTTCGCAAGGCACTCGAGGGGACTTCGGACAACAAGGCGCGAGTGGAAGGCGCCATCGGCGCCTACTTCGACTTCGTCGAGGACCAGCGCTTCGCGTTGCTGTTCGGCACGGCCGAGCTCAACGACACCGACGTACGCGAGGCCGTCGAGGGGGCGCTGTCGCGGGTGGCCGACGACATCGGGCAGCTCATCGCCGACGACGCCGGCCTGTCCCCTGATGCCGCGCAGTTCCTGGCTTCGGGGGTGCGGGGCCTGGCGACCGAGGGTGCGCGGTGGTGGGTCGAGCACCGCGACGTCGAGAAGGCCGATGCCGTGCGGCTGCTGTCTCGGCTGGTCTGGCGCGGCCTGGGCGCGTTCCGCCCGGGCGCCGCCCACTGAGGCGTCAACCGTCGGCGAGTCGGCCCGCCACGTCGGTGCAGAACTCCTCGGCGGAGTGTTCAACCGCATCGGTGTCGTCGGCGAGCAGCGCCGCGCCGCACTGGAACACCACGCCGGCGTCCCACGCCAGGTAGTCCACCAGCACCAGGGTCGGCTCGCCGGCGAACGTGCAGCGCATCATCGACGACTGGGGGCCAAGCGGTGACTGCAGGTCCACCCGGCAGTCCTGGACCTCCAGGCGCGCGCTAACTCGCGCGTCGTACTGGCGCTCACCACCGTCTTCGACCGCGACGAAGGCCTGGGGGCGCCGCAGCGGCTCCCCCTCGCCGGCACCGCGGTAGTCGCACAGGTAGCCGCTGGAGGTCAGGCCGGGCAGCATGTCGGCCTCCGGCGGGTACTCCTCACCTGGCTCCATCTCCAGCGCGACGTCAGGGGCGCCGCCGATGATCTGCTCGACCGCCCCCATGTCGATCGCGTCGCACGGCGGGCCGAACGGGTAGGCCCCCTCGGCCGGCGCGCCGGTGGGTGCCGGCGTCGCTTCGGCCGAGTCAGGTCCCTCGGTCGTGACCGCTGCTGTCGGCGCGGGAGTGGCATCCCCCGGCTCGACGGCGCCACCGGTGCAGGCGGCCAGCGACAGCGCCGCCAGCGCGAACAGCAGCCCCCCTCGGCTCCCGGGCAACGGCTGCCCTACGTGCTCGGCGCCAGGGCCGCCCGCAGCTGCGAGGCCGTCGCCATGACGTCGTCCCACGGCTGACCGGCGCTCTTGGCGTACTCCATGGCGCCGCGGATGAACACCTTGCGGAAAACCTCCTCGTCGGTCCAGGCCTCGCAGCTTCCCTCGACGGCGACGAACAGCGGCCGGACGACGTCCAGCGCCTCGTCAGTCACCTCAACGTGCATGTGTCCTCCCGCGATCGCTGCCCGAAACTGTCGCACGCGGCGGTAGGCTTGGGAAAACTGACATCTCGCCCCGGCGTGGTCGCTGCGACTCCAGACCAGCCGGAGGATCGGATCACCTCCCTTGACTGACACCACCGTTTCCCCTGCCACATCCACCCCCAAGACCTTCAGCGATTTCGGCATCGACGATCGGGTCTGCTCGGCCTTGACGCAGGCCGGCATCACGCACCCGTTCCCGATCCAGGAGCTCACGCTGCCGCTGGCGCTCACGGGCGCCGACCTGATCGGCCAAGCCCGGACGGGCACCGGCAAGACGCTGGCGTTCGGCATCCCGCTCGTGCAGCGCGCGATCGCATCGGACAACCCCGGCGCCACCCGCGCACTGGTGATCGTTCCGACCCGTGAGCTGTGCCTGCAGGTGCGCGACGACCTCGCGCAGGCCGCAGGCACCACTGACGTGCACGTCGTCGCCGTCTACGGCGGCAAGTCGATCGACGCGCAGGTCGACGCGCTGCGTGAAGGCGCCGACATCGTCGTCGGCACTCCCGGCCGGCTGCTCGACCTTCTCCGCCGCGGCTCGTTGACGCTCTCGGGGGTGACCGGTCTCGTGCTCGACGAGGCCGACGAGATGCTCGACCTGGGCTTCCTTCCCGACGTCGAGCAGCTCATCCAGGCGACCGCCGACCAGCGCCAGACGCTGCTGTTCTCGGCCACCATGCCCTCGCAGGTCGTCGCGCTCGCCAGGCGCTACATGAACAAACCGACGTTCATGCGGGCCGACGTCGAAGAGGTGCGGATCGCACCGGCCACCACGCAGCACTTCTTCTCCTGTCACCGCATGGACAAGCCGGCGGTCCTGGCGCGCATCCTGCAGACGCCGGGGCGCGGGCTGTGCGTGGTGTTCTCGCGGACCAAGCGCATGGCCGACGTGCTGGTCGAAGAGCTCCGCGGCCAGGGCGTGGCCGCCGCGGCCATCCACTCCGACCTGCGCCAGGAGGCGCGCGAGCGCGCGCTGAAGTCGTTCCGCAGCGGCAAGACCGACGTGCTGGTCGCGACCGAAGTCGCCGCCCGCGGACTGGACATCACCGACGTCACGCACGTCGTCAACTACGACTGCCCCGACGACGAGAAGATGTACCTGCACCGCATCGGCCGCACCGGCCGCGCGGGTGCCGCCGGCGTGGCGATCACCCTGGCGGTGTGGAACGAGCTCGCCCGGCTCGAGATGATCAAGAAGGCCCTGGGCATCGACGAGCCGACGCACGAGGTGTTCTCGACCTCGCCGATCCTCGAGGAGCTGTTCGACCTGCCGCCGGTGGGGTCGCGCCGGCGCGCAGGGGGCAAGGACGACGCGGACGGCCGGGACGACGCTGACGAGGGTGCCCGCCGCGGGAAATCGTCGGCTGTCGAGGCCGCCGACGCGGACGCGGATGACAGTGCAGGCGAGGACGACGCCGCAACGCAGCGGCCGTCGCGCGCGCGACGGCGCCGGGGCGGCCGCCGCGGCGGGCGCGGCCGGGCGGGCGACCGCACCGCGCAGGACACCCAGGACGGCGACACCGACGCGCGGGCATCGAAGGCCGACGGCGATCGCGACGGTGATGGCGGCGGTCGGGCGGCGGTCGACGAGGATGGCGAGACCGCGGACGGCGCCGACGGTGACGTCATCCGACGGACGCGCACCCGCCGGCGCGGCGCCGGCGGCGCTGGTGTCCGCGGCGCCGGCGACGCCGGCAGTGACGACGACGTCAGCGTGCGTGCGGACGGCGACGAGGGCGGCGGCAGCCGTGGCGAGGACACCGCCTCACCCACTCCGACCCGGGGCGACCGGCCGGCCACCACACGGCCGACGCGGACGGCGGCGCGATCCTCGCGAACGTCGACGCGGGGCGGGCGCGGCGGGCGCAGCAAGACTGGGTCGGCGTCGCGCGATCAGCGCCGCCGCTCGCAGCCGCGGTCTGCGCCGGTCGACAGCACCACAGCCCGCGGTGAGGGGCAACCTCGGCTGACCCGACCGCTGGTCATCGCCTATCTCCCCTGACGGCCGCCGGCAGCCAGCGGTTCAGGTGCCGCCGGCGAGGGCGGTGTGCAGCGCCGGGTACAGCGCCGGCCCGGCAGCGACGACGGCGCCGGCGTCGTGGGTGACCCGCGCGCCGGCCTCGCGGGCGATGAGCGCGCCGGCGGCCCAGTCCCAGTGCTTGGTCGTCGTCTCGTAGTACGCATCGACCATGCCGGCGGCGAGCATGCACAGGTCCAGAGCCGCGGAGCCCAGCCGGCGGATGTCGCGGACCTGCGGCAGCAACCGGGCGACTGCAGCGGCCTGGCGGGTGCGCTGCGCAACCTCGTACGAAAAGCCGGTCGCGACCAGCGCCCGCTCGAGCGGGACCGGGTCGTTGACGCGCAGCGCCGTCCCGTCGCACCAGGAACCTTCGCCGCGCACGCCACCGTAGGTCGTACCCGTCACCGGTTGGTAGACGACCCCCACGACGGCGCCTTCGTCGTCCTCGCAGGCGATCGAGACACACCACGCCGGCAGCCCGTACAGGTAGTTGACCGTCCCGTCGATGGGGTCGACGACCCATCGCAACCCGGTGCTCCCCTTCCGGTCCGCACCCTCCTCGCCGATCAGACCGTCGTCGGGGCGGGCGTCGAGCAGTGCGCCGGCGATCAGGCGCTCGGCGGCGCGGTCGGCCTCGCTGACCGGGTCCGTGCTGCTCGTCTTGTAGTCGACCCGGCCGACATCGTCCTGGCGCGCGAGCAGCGCTCGGCCGGCGGTGACGGCGACCTCCGTCCCCAGCGCCAGCAGGTCCCGGGTCACGCCCGCGCGTCGCTCATGTCCGCACCCGCAGCCACGACCGCACGCCGCACGATGGGCACACGGCGAAGACCGGGTGCGACTTCCACGGGGCGATCAGGAACAGCGGCACCGCCATGCGCACGGCCAAGCCCACCGCCTCGCGCGCCCCGACGGCGGTCGAGGTGTCGCAGCGGCTGCAGTGGACCTGGAAGCCCTCCGGAGGCGCGACCCCGGCGGCTCGTACCGCCTCGTCGGCACCCGTGAACAACGCCGCCCGCCCCTGCGGATCCCGGCCGGGCCCCTCCTGCCGGCGCTGCCACGCGTCGGGGGCCTTGATGCGGTCGAAGCTCACGACGGCACCTCCCCCGCGTGCTCGCGCCAGGCAGGGTCCTCGTCCAGTCCGGCGAGCTGCGCGGCGATGACCCGGTAGGCGTCCGCGCCGCGGGGCGCCGAGCCGGCCGCCAGAATCGAGTGCCCGGCGTGGGGCGCCTCGGCGAACCGGACAGACTTGCGGACGGGGACGCCGACCAGCCGCAGGTCGTAGCGTGACTGCACGTCGGCGAGCACCTCGCGGGAGTGCCGCGCGCGGGGGTCGAACAGCGTTGCCACGAAGCCGGCGACCGTCAGCTCCCGGTTGGTCAGCCGCTGGATGTCGGCGATGGTCTCCAGCAGCTGGGACACACCACGGTGCGACAGCGTCTCGCACTGCACCGGGACGACCACCTGGTCCGCCGCGGTCAGCGCGTTCAAGGTCAACACGCCCAGCGACGGGGGGCAGTCGATCAGGATCGCGTCGTAGCTCTCACGCACCTGGTCGAGCTCCGCCCGCAGCACGTACTCGCGCCCCGTCCGGGTCAGCAGGACGACCTCGGCGCCGGCGAGGTCGATGTTCGCCGGCGCGAGGTCCACCTCGGCGTGCTGCAGGATCGTCTTGGGCAGCTGGACCCGCCCCGTCAGCACGTCGTGGACGGTCGGGTCGAGCGTGTCCGGGTCGTAGCCGAGGCTGAAGGTCAGGTCCGCCTGCGGGTCGAGGTCGACGACGAGCACGGCTTGTCCCCGCTCGGCGAGCGCCGCTGCGATCGACAGCACGGTGGTGGTCTTGGCGACCCCGCCCTTCTGGTTCGCGACGGCGTAGACGGTGGCGGCAGTGGGCATCGCGAGCAGGCTACCCGCCCGGCCCCCGCCCGCTTACCCGACCAGGGGTGTCCGGATGTCGTAGCCCGACGAGACGAGCAACGCTTGGACGGCCTCGCCGGTCCGGCGATTGACGATGACCGGCGCCATGAGGTTCGCCGTGCTCGCCTCGATCTGCTCCGCGATGGTCAAGATGACCAGTACCAGCGCGTCGGCGGCATCGGTCAGTCCCAACCGCTCGGCTGTGGCATCGTCGAGCTCCGGGGTGTAGTCCGGGAAGAAGGCCTCGGGCAGGGCCACGACGAACTCCAGCCCCGGCTGGTCGGTGCAACGCAGCACGCTGAGCACCCCGTCCTGCCCATCGACCGGTTCCACCACGAACTCGCGAGCCTGCGGGAAGCCCGGCAATGGGAGTACGAATCGGACGGCCGCAGCCTCCGTCGCGGTGGACGGCGTGTCGGTCATGGTGGCGATCATCGCAGAAAGTCGACCAGCGACGGTTGAAGCACCCGTGCCGTGGCCGACAGCGCCGCCTTGTATGCGGTCTCCTGCAGCTGCAGGTCCATGATCGTGGCCGGAAGGTCGATGTCCTCGACCTCCGACAGGTTGTGCTTGAGCGCGCCGATCTGGTCGACGGCGCGGTCCCGCATGACCTCGAGGCGGTTGGTGCGGGCACCGATGTCGCCCAGGGCGTCGGTGATGCCACGCATGCGCTCGTCGAGCGCGTTCATGCCGCCGGCCAAACCGGCCGGGTCGTTACGCAGGTCGTCGGCGATCTGGGTCAGCACGTCGAACAGGTTCGCGCCCTCGGGACCGAACACCTCGGGCCCGGTGATGTTGATCCGCACGCTCTCGCCTGGTGCCACGGCTCGTGCGACGACGACGGGGCCGGGGGGGTCGGCGATGTAGGAGCCGTCCGGGGCGTACGGCCGGGTCGCCTCACCGGTGCCGCCGAACAGCGGGCGGCCGGCGTGCTGGCTGTTGGCGATGCCCAGCAGGGAGTCACGGATCGCCTCGATCTCCAGCGCGATCGCGTTGCGTGCGTCGGGGCCGGCGGAGCCGTTGGCACCCTGCAGGGTCAGCTCCCGGGCGCGTCGGACCTGGTCCAGGCTGCTGGTGAGCATCCGGTCGGCGTTGCCCAACCACGCCAGACCGTCGTCGGCGTTGCGGGCGAACTGCTCGGTCTGGCGGATCTCCGCTCGAAAGCGCAGCGCCGAGACCGTCCCGACCGGGCTGTCCGACGGCCGGCTGATCAACCGGCCCGATGACAGCTGCTCCTGCGTCTTGGCCAGCCGTGACAGCGCGTACTGCAGGTTGCTGTTCGTCCGCTGCGCCACGGAGCGCTGGGTGATCCTGAATGCGGTGCTCATCAGCTTGTCCTATCGCCCGACCAGGCCGGTCGCGTTGACCAGCCGGTCCAGCAGCTGGTCCACAGTCGTCATGAAGCGGGCCGCGGCCTCGTAGGCGCGTTGGTAGGCCAGCATGTTGGTCATCTCCTCGTCGAGGTTCACCCCGGCCTGGGCGTCCCGCGCCGCGTCGACCTGGCGCGTCACCTCGTGCTGGATGGCGTATCGCCGGTTGACCGTCTGCGTCTGCACGCCAAGCTCGACGATCATCCCCCGGTACAGAAGGTCAGGACCGTCGGCGCGACTGGCGAAGCCCGCGATCACCAGCGCATTGCCACCGTCGGCATGGCCGCCGTCCGCCGCCGCAGCCGCCAGCAGGCGCGGGTCCGTCAGGTACTCGGACGACAGCGCGATGTCGGCCGCACCGGTGCCGGTGAAGAAGTCGATGGTCGGGCCGTCGCCGTACAGGTCTTTCCCCTCGGCATGCGCGGCGTTGATCATGTCCCGCAGGCTCAGCGCGAAGGCGTCGAGCTTGGCGAGGTAGCCGTCGGACCCGTCGATGATGTCGTTGGCGCCGGCCATCAGCCCGCCGAGGGTGCCGCCGCTCACCGTCGCGGGATACCCGTCCTTGGACCAGGCCAGCGACACAGTCCGGCGCGAGTCGTCGCCCGCCGGGGTATCGACGACCCGTAGCCCCTCGGCCACGCTGCCGCGGACGAGCGCGGTGCCACCCACGAACACGTCAACCGCGCCTCCGGGCGCCGGCTTGGTAGTGACGCCCATCATCCCGGCGAGTCGCGACACCAGCAGATCGCGCTGGTCGAGCAGATCGACCGGCGCCAGCCCCGCATTCGTGTTCGTCACGATGCCGTGGTTGAGCTCCGCGATCGCGCGGGCCAGGTCGTTGACCTCGTCGACTTGTGCCCGCACCTGCCCGACGAGGTCGGACCGCAGCGCGTCGAGGTTGCGCGCGCTGCTGCGGATGTTCGACGTCAGCGTGCCGGCTCGCTCGAGCAGCGAGCGTCGCGCCGCCAGGTCCGTGGGGTTGTTCGCGATGTCGCCCCAGCCGGCGTAGAAGTCGTTGAGCTGTGCCGCCAGCCCGAGGTCGCTGGGCTCGCCGAAGCCCAGCTCGATGCGGGCAAGGATCTGCTGGCGGGTGCCGAGCTCGCCGAGAACGCCGTGCTCGGTGTTCGACCGCAGCTCCAGGAACGCGTCCCGCAGCCGGCTGATGCCCGCGACGTCCACGCCTTGGCCCACACCGGTCCAGCGCGAGAACACCGCCGGCGAGGTGGGGCCTGCGTTGGCGCTGAACTCGACACGCTGGCGGGTGTAGCCGTCGGTGTTCGCGTTGGCGATGTTGTGACCGGTGACGTCCAGGCCCCGCCGCTGCGCATACAGGGCGGACAGGGCCGTCGTCAGAGCCGACATGCTCGACATCTACAGCGCCTCGTCCACCAGCCGGGCCGGGCTGCGGTTGGTGGTCAGCCCGGCCGGTGAGTACGTCTCGACCCGCTGGTCGTCCATCGACGACAGGACCTGCCGTGCCGCGTGGTAGCCCCGGCTGAGCAGCTCGCGGTTGTCCTGCGCCAGCGACGAGATCTCCTGGGTGGCGGCCAGGAACGCCTCGCGGTGGTCGACAAACACGCTGTCCCACGGAGGCGGCGCCGCCTCGGCCAGCTCGCGCAGGCTCGCGGTGGGTGCCAATCCCATGGAGACGGCGAGTGCCTGGACCTGCGCCGCCCGGGTCTCTTCGACGCGCTTGATCTCGGCGAGCACGGTCTCGACCTCACGGGTGGCGTGCGCCAACCAGCGGCTGCGACCGGCGGCCAGCAGCAGCTGCTCCTCCTCCAGCTTGAACAGCAGCAGCTCGAGCAGCTGCCGTTCTCGCCACAGGATGTTGGAGACCTCGGTCAGGGTCATCGATGCTCCCGGTCGCAGGGGTTGCCTACGTTTCATCGGCCAAAGAGGCCGCAACTTCAGCGTTGCGGCGGATTTCTTTCGTCCGGTGGGCGAAAACGGCTACACACCGCCCCTCGGTGTGCCGAGGAAGCGGCCATGACGATCCCTTTCGCCAGCCCCGCCGAGCGCAACCTCGTCACCTCGCACCTTCCATTGGTCTTCGAGGCCGTTGCGGGCCTGATACCCCGGCTGCCCGCCACCGTGTCACGCCGCGGGCTGGTGGGTGTCGGGCTTACGGCCCTGCTCCGCGAGGCCCGGCACGACCCTGACGCCGCCACATTCACGGCCAGGTCGAAAGCTGCCGTCGGCGCGGCGGTCATGGCCGCCGTGCGTTCGCAGGAGCCGACACTGGTGGTCGACGATCCGCGCTGTGCCGCGCTGGTGGAGTCGCTGCTCGATGTCGAGCTGGCGGCCGACGAGACCGTCCACGCCGTCGTGTTCGCCGGCCTGGCGGACGAGGGCGCGCCCGCCGCGGCCCCCTCGGGCTCAGGGGCGCGGTTGGCTGCCCGGTACCGCGCCGCCGCCGATCGCTGACAGATCCGAAAAAAGTTCTCAAGGGGGACCGGCGACCGTCGATACACCCCACGCCGTCGCAGAAGTGACGGGACACGCCGGAGCTTCCACGGAACGGAACTCGGCCGACCCACATTCAAGGAGGAACATCAAATGGGTCTTCGCATCAACCAGAACGTCGCCGCCTACAACGCGCACCGCAACCTGTCGGTGACCAACGGCCAGCTGGCCAAGAGCCTCGAGAAGCTCTCCAGCGGCTTCCGGATCAACCGGGCGGCAGACGACGCCGCGGGCCTGGCGATCTCCGAGGGTCTGCGCTCGCAGGTCGGTGGCCTGAAGGTCGCCAGCCGCAACGCGCAGGACGCCGTTTCGGTCCTGCAGACCGCGGAAGGCGCCCTGACCGAGGTCCACGCCATGCTGCAGCGCATGAACGACCTCGCCGTCCAGTACAACAGCGGCATCGTCGAGGAGGGCTCCGACTCGGCCACGGCGCTGGAGTCCGAGTTCGACGCCCTCAAGGAGGAGATCGGCCGGATCACCTCGAACACCAAGTTCAACGGTGTGGCTCTGTTCGAGGACGGCACGCTGACCTTCCAGGTCGGCTACGACTCCGAGGACACGATCGACGTCGACCTGGCCGCGCTGGACGTGGAAGATGCGGTCATCAGCGACAGCACCACCGTGCAGACGGCGATCAACACCGTGTCGACCGCCCGTGCCGACTTCGGTGCGCTGCAGAACCGGTTCGAGCACGTGATCAACAACCTGTCGGTCGCGATCGAGAACCTGTCCGCTGCCGAGAGCCGCATCCGCGACACCGACATGGCCGCGGAGATGGTGTCCTTCACCCGGGCGCAGATCCTGGCCCAGGCCGGCACCGCGATGCTCGCCCAGGCCAACCAGGTCCCGCAGGGCGTGCTGCAGCTGCTCCGCTAGCACCGTCCCCCATCCGGGACTTCCGCACCACCACCCAGGAGGGGGACGGCCACCGCCGTCCCCCTCCTGCTGGTGTCGGACCGGAGTGTGAGGAACAGCCATGGATGTCTCACCGATCCAGCGCCTGGCGATCGCCGCCAATCACGCGCCGCTGCCCGCGCGCGAGCCGCGTGAGGTTCCGGCGGTCCCACCGGCCGCTCAAGCCAAGGCGCCGGCCGCCGATGAACAAGCAGCGCACCCCGGGCGACAGGCCAGCACCCGCGTCGTGGTCTCGTTCCACGCCGCGAGTCTTGGCTACGTCACCCGCGTCGTGGACCAGCACACCGGAGCAGTCGTCTTGCAGACACCGCCCCAGCAGGTGCTCGACATGGTGCAGCAGGTCATCGACAAACTGGAGAAAGCGAACCGATGAGCGCCGTCGACGGGCTGATCAGCGGGATGGACACCAGCGCGGTGATCCGCCAGCTGATGCAACTCGAGCGGCAGCCGGTCGTTCGCCTGCAGTCACGCAAGACGACCGCCGACCGGGCGATCACCGCGCTGCAGAACCTCAACACGAAATTCCTGGCGCTGGCCGACCTGGCGCGCAAGCTGCACACCACCAGCGGGTGGTCGCGAGTCCAGACGACGTCCAGCCACGCGGACCTTCTGCGCGCCACCGCTGCGGACGGGACTGCACCAACCTCGTTGACGTTCCGCGTCGGCGCCGTCGCCGCGGCCCACCAGATCTACTCCGCCGCCACCTACGCCTCCGCGGACACCCAGGTGGCCCAGTCCGGACGCACGATCACCGTGTCCTACACCGACGAGCAGGGCGCCGCACAGTCCCTCGTCGTGGACAACCACGACGGCACCCTGCAGAGCATCGCCACCGCCCTGAACACCGCTGAGGGGAGCCCCATCACCGCGCGGGTGGTCAAGACCAGCGACGCCGGGAACTACCGGCTGGAGCTGACCGCCAAGCGCACCGGTGCCTCCAGCGCCTTCACCGTGACCGGCATCCGCCAGCCCCCGTCACCCGAGATGGCCTTCTCCGTCGCCAGCCAAGCCAGTGACGCGCAGCTGTTGTTCGGATCGTCTGCGACGCCGATGACGATCTCCTCGTCGACCAACACCTTCACGGGTGTGGCGCCCGGGCTGACGTTGGACGTCCTCAAAGCCGAGCCCGGGACGACGGTGACCGTCAGCATCACGCGGGACGGCGCCTCGCTCGGCGGCGACGTCGAGAAGCTGGTGGCCGCCGCGAACGAGATCCTGCGCGACCTCAAGACCGCAACCGGCTTCGACCCTGCCACCAAGCGTGGCGGGGCCCTGCGCGGGAACACCAGCGTGCGGGACCTGCAGAACGCGGTGCTGACTGCGGTCGCATCCGCCGTCGGGGGCGTCAGTGCGGCCGGCGCCGGTCTGGAGCTGACCCGCGACGGGACGCTGAAGTTCGACCGGGCAGTGTTCGACAAGGCCTATGCCGCCGACCCCGCCGCTGTGGCTGCCCTGTTCTCGGGTGGTGACGGGATCGCCACGCGGCTGAAGAGCCTCAGCGAGGGTGCGACGAAGTACGGCACCGGCACGCTCACGAGCGCCATCGAGCTGCGCCGCAACGAGATCCGGCGCATCGACGATGCGATCGCCGGCTGGGACGTGCGCCTGGCCGTCAAGGAGAAGCGGCTTCGCGCCCAGTTCGCCGCCCTGGAGACGGCGCTGGGCAACGCCCAGCAGCAGTCCAACTGGTTGGCGGGGCAGCTCGCCAGCTTGCCCAAGATCAACCCGTAACCCGCACGAGCACAACGGAGCACTGATGTCGCTGCAGGCAGCCCGCAACCGGTACATCCGGGACGCGGTCAGCACCGTCAGCCCCGCCAGGCTGTTGACCATGCTGTACGACGCGCTCGTCAGCGATCTCGAACTTGCCGAGAAGGCCATCACGGAGCGCGACCTCCAGGCCGCGCACGACCGGCTGGTCCGCGCACAGGAGATCGTGCTGGAGCTGCAGAGCTCGCTGGACCTGAACGCATGGGACGGCGCTGCCGGACTGATGTCGCTGTACCAGTACATGCACCGCGAGCTGGTGACGGCCAACGTCCGCAAGGATGTCAAGGCGGTCGTGGCGGTCCGCAAGACCGCCGAGCCGCTGCGCGACGCATGGCACCAGGCGGCCGCCGCCACGGCGGGTGTGGCGTGAGCAGCGACGCGGCAGCGCCCAAGCCACCGGCTGTTCGCGCCTGGGAGCGCACCCTCGACGAGTTCGAGCTGCGCCTGGACCTGCAGGAGGCGGCGCTCGCCCGGGGGTCGACCGATCCGATCCCCCCGTTCCGCCCGCCGGTGACACTGCCGATGCTGCCGGACACGATGCTGGAGCGCGCCAACCGGTTGATGCAGCGCTCGTGGGCGCTGGCCGAAACGCTGGAAGCCGCCCATGGCGACGCCCAGCGCCAGCTCGACGACCTCGGTGCCGCCCGCGCCGGCGGACCGACCCGCCCCGCCGAGCCGGTCTTCTTCGACAGCCGCGTCTGACGGGTGACTAGTCCACCTGGTGGGTTTCGGGCCATCTTCGAGAACTAGGCTCAACCACCGCATCGCACCCGCCGAAGCAACCCCGCGAGCATGGACCGCTCGACACCAGCCGCATGGACCGCGGCGCCGGTACTACTGACCTGGCGAGGTTCATGCGATGAACGACGTCACCATGACGGCGCTCCAGAGCGCACTGCGGGGGCTTGCCACCCGCCAGCGGGTGATCGCCGACAACGTCGCGAACATCCAGACCCCCGGGTTCCGCGCCGGCCGTGTCGAGTTCGAGTCCGCCCTGGCCGCCGCGCTGTCCGACGGTGACGCCCCGAGCGTCTCGGCGACGACCACCCGCTCGAACGCGCCCACCCGGCTGGACGGCAACAACGTCAACATCGACGACGAGACCATCGGGATGCTCGAGACAACGATGCGCTACGAGCTGACCGTCCGCGCCATGTCCGAGAAGTTCGCGCTGCTGCGCACGGCGATCAAGGGCTGACGATGACGATCTTCTCGGCGCTCGCCACCTCGTCGACGGGACTGCGGACCTATCGCACCTGGATGGACGCCGTCTCGGACAACATCGCCAACCTCAACACCGTCCGGCCCACCGACGCCGAGGCCTTCCGCGCGCGCTTCGTCGTGGCGGAGGCCGTCGACTACGGCACCTCCGGCCAGCCGGGCATCGGCGGTGGCTCTCGGGTCGCCGGGATCACCTACGGCGACCCCACCGGACGGCTGGTGTACGAGCCGGACCATCCCCTCGCCGACGCCGAGGGCTACGTCCGCTACCCCGACATCGACCTGGGCGCGCAGATGACCAACATCCTGCTCGCCCAGCGCGGTTATCAGGCCAACCTCGCGGTCGTGGAGCGCGCCACACAGGCGTACCAGGCCGCCCTGCAGCTGGGACGTTAGGCGATGGCCATCCCCCCGATCTCCTCCATCACGCCGAGCCTGCCGTCGCTGCCGGCGGCCAAGCCCGTCCCCTCCGAGGGCGCCGGCGGTGGCTTTGGCGACATGATCACCAAGGCGCTGCAGCACGTGCAGGCGACCCACACGGGCGCCGACGCCGCCGCGCAGGCGGCTGCGACCGGCTCGGCGACCGACGTGCACGACTACATGATCGCCGCGACCCAGGCCAACCTCGCCACCGAGTTGACCGTCGCCGTCCGCAACAAGGCTGTTGAGGCCTTCACCGACATCATGAGGATGCAGATCTGATGGCGCTCGATCTCGACCGCGTCAAGTCCCGCGCCGCGCAGGTCTGGCAGGGGTTCACCACCGGCCAGCGCACCGTCACCGCCCTGGTGCTGGTCGCGCTGCTCGTCGGCGGGCTGATGTTCGGCCGCTGGGCCGCCACGCCCACCCTGGTCCCACTGTTCACGTCGCTGGGCGCCGAGGACGCCGCCGGCATCACCGAGGCGCTGTCCGCCCAGGGTGTCCGGTACCAGCTGGCGGACGGCGGCTCGTCCGTGCTGGTGCCACAGGACCGCGTCCACCAGCTGCGGGTCAACCTGGCCGCCGAGGGGCTGCCGGCCGGCGACACCGTCGGTTACGCGCTGCTCGACGACCAGGGCATCACGACCTCGGAGTTCCGCCAGCGCATCGACTACCAGCGGGCGCTGGAGGGGGAGCTGTCCAAGACGATTTCGTCGATCGACGGCGTCGAGGCCGCCACGGTCCACGTGGTGATCCCTCAAGACGACCTGTTCGCCGACGACAGCAAGCACCCGACGGCGTCGGTGCTGGTCAAGACGCGCCCCGGTCGGACGCTGGAGTCCCAGCAGGTGCAGGCGGTCGTCAACCTGGTCGCTTCCAGCGTCGAGGGCCTGGCGCCCACGCAGGTGACGCTCGCCGACGCCAACGGCAACGTGCTGTCGGCGCCCGGTGAGGACGGCGACATGATCACCGCCGGCGACACGCGCAGCCAGCAGACCCGGGAGTTCGAGCGCCAGCTGGCGCAGTCGGTCGAGGGCATGCTCGCGCAGGTCGTCGGGGCGGGCGGCGCGGTCGTCGAGGTCCGCGCGGACCTGGACTTCGACCGCCGTCAGACGGTCACCGAGCGGTTCAACCGCCAGCGCATCCCCACGGCCGTCACGACGACCGAGGAGCAGTACTCCGGTACCGGCGCGAGCGTCGGCGGCGTGCTGGGGCCGGAGCAGGCGCCCGCGCCCGTCGAGCCCCCTGGAACCGACTACTCCAAGACCGAGCAGCAGCGCGAGTTCGCCGTCGGCAAGGTCACCAGCGAGATCAAGACCGCCCCCGGCGCCGTGGAACGACTGTCCGTGGCGGTCCTGCTGGACGACGCCGCCCAGGCCGACTACGGCACCGGCGACATCGAGCAGCTCGTCGCCGCGGCCACCGGGCTGGATCCTGAGCGGGGCGACACGATCCAGGTGACCCGCATCGCGTTCGACCGCAGCGCCAGCGAGGCGGCCGCAGAGGAGCTCGAGCGGGCCGCCGAGGAAGCGCGACAGGCGCAGATGATGAACCTCATCCGTACCGCGGTCGTCGTGTTCGTGATCCTGCTGGTCCTGGCCCTCGCGTACTTCTCGATGCGCCGCGCGACCAAGCCGAAGGCCACGCCGGTCGACGTGTCGCGCCTGCAGCCGCTGCTGGAGGCCGAGCAGGCCGAGGAGCAGCGTCTGCTCAACCAGCTACCCGAGGTCCAGGGTCTGCCCGATCCTCGCCCCGAACCGGAGCTGCCCGCGGAGGTCGCCGAACGGGTGTCCATCCAGGGCGAGATCGCTGACCTGATCGACCGCCAACCCGACGAGGTCGCCCAGCTGCTCCGCGGCTGGCTGGCCGACCGCAGGAGCTGACGCGTGACCACCACCGCCCCCGCCACCGAGCTGAGCGGCGTCCAGAAGGCCGCCGTGCTGCTGATGCAGATGGACCGCGAGCGTGCCGCGGCCATCCTGCGCGAGCTCCGTGAGTCGGAGGTCGCCGACATCATGGCGGAGGTCGCCCACCTGCAGCGGGTGGAGGCCGAGGCCGTCACCGACGTGCTGACCGAGTTCCACCACCTGGCCGCCGCCCGGATGCACGTGGCCAGCGGGGGGCTCAACGTCGCGCGGGAGATGCTGGTCGCCAGCCTCGGCGAGCCCAAGGCCGACCAGATCATCGAGCGCCTGACGGCCGCAATTCAGCGCGCGCCGTTCGAGTTCATCCGCAAGGCCGACCCGCGACAGGTGCTGCAGTTCCTGCAGGACGAGCACCCGCAGACCATCGCCCTGGTGCTCGCGCACATGTACCCCGATCACGCCGCGATGGTGCTGTCCGGTCTGGACGAGGACCTGCAGCGCGACGTCGCGAAGCGCGTGGCCACCATGGACACGACCACCCCCGAGGCGATCGAGCACGTCGAGGCGATCCTCGAGCGGAAGCTGTCATCGGTGCTGCAGTCCGCGGACCTGTCTTCCGCTGGTGGCATCCAGGCGCTGGTCGACATCCTCAACCGGTCCGACCGCGGCACCGAGCGTTTGATCCTGGAGTCGCTGGAGTACGAGGACGTCGAGCTGGCCGACGAGGTCCGCCAGCTGATGTTCGTCTTCGAAGACATCGAGCAGCTCGACGACCGCTCGGTGCAGCTGGTGCTGCGTCAGGTCGACCCCAAGGACCTGGCCACGGCGCTCAAGGGTGTCCGCCCCGCTGTCCGCGAAAAGATCCTGCGCAACATGTCCGAGCGCGCCGCCGCGAACCTCGCGGAGGAGATCGACCTGCTCGGGCCGGTGCGGATCAAGGCAGTCGAGGAGGCCCAGGCCGGCGTGGTCCGGGTCATCCGGTCGCTGGAGGAAGCCGGTCAGATCGTCCTGACGCGCGGAGGCGAAGAGTATGTCGTCTAGCGCCCGCGTGGCCCCTGGCCCGCGCGTGCTGCGCGGCGCCCAGGCCCAGACGTTCCGCGGTGTCGCAATCGACGCCGATCTGTCACTGCTGGCCGGCGCCGCCCGGCCCGCCGCCGCGCTGACGCCGGCGGAGCTGGAGCAGGCGGCCAGCCAGGCCCGTGAGGCCGCCGCCCGCGCCGGCTACGAAGACGGCTTCGCGGCTGGGCAACGGGATGCGGCCGCGGCCGCGGAGCAGATCGCGGCGGGCGCCGCGCAGGCCGTCAACCACGCGATCGGGGCCCTCGAGCACGCCGCCGCGCAGCTGCTCCATTCTGAGGCCCCCGGCCTCGCTGATGTCGAGGGCGTCATCGTGCGCACGGCCGTGGCGATCGCCGAGGCGGTCGTCGGACGCGAGCTGCGCGCCCTGGACGACCCCGCCCGCGAGGCGATCGCGCGCGCGCTGCAGCTGGCGCCCGACCGCATCGACGCCGTGGCCCGCATCAACCCGGCGGACGCAGCCACGCTGCACGACATCACCGACCTCGCGGCCGACCGCGCGGTCACCGTCGTCGCTGACGACACCGTCGAGCGCGGCGGCTGCGTCCTCGACGTCGGGCCGTGCCGGGTCGACGCTCAGATCGGGCCGGCCATCCGGCGCGTGCGGGAGGCCCTGGGCCAGTGATCACCGCCGACCGTCTCAGCACCGCGCTCGCGGCCGCTGCCCCCCGCCGGTCGGGGGTGGTGTCGCGCGTCGTCGGCCTGAACCTCGAGGTGGAAGGCTTGGAGGCGGCCATCGGCGACGCGGTGACCGTGGCGACGCCATCCGGCGACCTGCCCACGGAGGTCGTCGCCGTCCGCGACGGCGGCCTCGTGTGTCTGCCCTACGGCGACCTTCGCGGCGTGAGGGCCGGTGCACGGGCAGCGGCGGTGGACAGGCCCGCCACCGTGCGCGTCGGTGACGCGCTGCTGGGGCGGGTGCTCGACGGCCTCGGCAACCCCATCGACGGCGGCGGCCCACTGCACCACCTCGACGAGGTGACGCTGGACGGCACGCCACCCCACCCGCTACTCCGCGCCCGCGTCGACCGCCAGCTGCCGCTGGGAGTCCGGGCGCTCGACACCCTCGTGCCGTGCGGCCGCGGGCAGCGTCTGGGCATCTTCGCCGGCTCCGGTGTGGGCAAATCCAGCCTGCTGTCGATGATCGCCCGGGGTTCCGATGCCCAGGTGTCGGTGATCGCGCTGATCGGCGAGCGTGGCCGCGAGGTCCGCGAGTTCATCGAAAAAGACCTCGGACCCGAGGGTCTGGCCCGCGCCGTCGTCGTGGTCGCCACCTCCGACCAGCCGGCATTGGTCCGTCTGCGCGCCGCGTTCGTGGCAACTCGGATCGCCGAGCACTTCCGCGACGCCGGTGCGGACGTGGTGCTGATGATGGACAGCATCACCCGCGTTGCCATGGCGCAGCGCGAGGTGGGTCTGTCCGCAGGCGAGCCGCCCGCGACCCGCGGCTACCCGCCCTCGGTGTTCGCGCTCCTCCCCCGGCTGCTCGAGCGGGCCGGGACCGGTGAAGTGGGGTCCATCACCGGCCTGTACACCGTGCTGGTCGAGGGCGACGACATGAACGAGCCGATCGGTGACACCGCTCGCTCGATCCTCGACGGCCACGTCGTCCTCAGCCGCAAGCTCGCTGCCGGCGGGCACTACCCCGCGATCGACGTGCTCGATTCCGTCTCGCGTGTCGCCACGGCGGTGACGACCCCGGAGCAGCGCGACGCGGCCACGCAGCTGCGCCGGCTGCTGGCCGCCCACCGCGAGGCGCAGGACCTCATCGAGATCGGGGCGTACGTCCCGGGGACCAACCCCCTCGTGGACCAGGCGATCGCCCTGCGCGAGGTGACGCAGATGTTCCTGCGCCAGGACATGGACGACCTGACACCGGCCGAGCAGAGCTGGCAGGTCCTCGCGCAGATGGTGGCGGCGGCATGAAGCGCTACGAGTTCCGCATGGCCAAGGTCCTGCGCGTGCGTCGGCTGCAGGAGGAAGCCGCCCAGGCGCAGGTCGCCGCGGCACGGCAGGCCGAACACGCAGCAGCCGAGGACCTGGCCGCTTCCCGACAGCACTACGCCGACCTGGACGCCCCCGCGCAGTACACCGCCGCCGGTCTGCTCGGGTGGCACGCCCGCGCCGACCTGCGCGCGCAGGCCGTCACGCACGCCGGCCGCCGACACCTCACCGCGGTGGACTCCACCCGCGGTGCGGTCGAGGCGTGGCAGGCAGCACAGCGGCGCGTCGAGGTGCTCGAGCGCCTTGACGAGCGCCGGCGTGAGGAGCACACCGTCGTGGTCCGCCGGGCCGAGGACGCCACGGTCGACGACATCATGGTCGCGCGGTCCCGGAGGTCGGCATGACCGCCCCCGCCTCCGTGGCCGAGGTGCAGTCGCGGATCGCGGCGATCCAGGCCCGGTTCCCGGCGCCCGCGACCGCGCAGCGCACGGACCGTGGCGCGGCCTTCGCCGCCGCGCTCGCCGGCGCGCAGACCACCGACGGACTCGGCTACGTCCTGGACCCCAACGCGACGCCGTTCACCCCGGGCCCTTCGCCCGTGGCGAGCACCGGACCGACACAGGCCGCCGGCGGTGGCGTGGACGTCATCGCCGCCGCCAAGCGCTACCTGGGCGTGCCGTACCTGTGGGGCGGCACGGACCCCAACAAGGGGCTGGACTGCTCCGGCTTCGTCCAGCGGGTCTACGCCGACCTGGGCATCGACCTGCCGCGGGTCAGTCGCGACCAGGCGCGCGCCGGCACCGCCGTCGCCAGCCTCGCCCAGGCCCGCCCCGGTGACCTCATCGCCTTCGGCAGCCCCGTGGACCACATCGGGATCTACGTCGGCGACAACAAGATGATCGTGGCCCCCCGCCGCGGTGACGTGGTGAAGATCCAGGAGGTCTACCGGACCCCCACGGCGATCCGCCGGATCATCGACACGCCCGCCGCGGGGGCGTCGACGGCGCCAGGGGGGACCCCCGGTCCCGCCGCCTACGCCGGGTTGTTCCGTGCGGCCGAGTCGCGCCACGGGCTGCCCGCCGGTCTGCTCAACGCCGTCGCCAAGCACGAGTCCGGTTACAACCCGAACGCGGTCAGCCCCGCCGGCGCCCGCGGGCTGATGCAGTTCATGCCCGCAACCGCCCGCGAGCTGGGTATCGACCCGATGGTCCCGTCACAGGCCATCGACGGCGCCGCTCGCTACCTGTCGTCGAACCTGCGGCGCTTCGGCTCGGTCGAGCTGGCTGTGGCCGCTTACAACGCCGGCCCCGGCGCTGTCGCCCGTCACAACGGGGTGCCGCCGTACGCCGAGACCCGCACCTACGTCCAGCGTGTGCTGGGCACGCTTCGAGGAGCCCGAGCATGACCGTCTCGCTGCCCCTGTCCCTGCCGGCGGCCGCCAATGCCACCCCGCCCGCAAAGGGCCTGGCTAAGGCACCGGCCCACGGTGCGGGCCGCTGGAGTGGGACGTCACCTGAGGAGGGGATGGCCGATGCCTTCGCCGCCCTGGTCGCTGCGCTGACCAGCCAGGTCGCGGGCCACCTGCCGGCGCCGGTCGACGGCGAGTCCCACCCGGCCGCACCGGTGCTGTCCGCAGCGCAGGCACCCGTGGACGTGCCGGTCGAGGTGGCGCCGGTGATGCCTGACGGCGGGCACGTGGCGAGCCCCGTCGCCGATGACGCGCTCGGTGGTGGGGCGACCGCGCCCGGAGACACCAGTGCGCAGAGTGCGGACGCCGCCGACGTGCTGACAGCCCCGGGCGACGGTAGCCGTCGGGACGAAGCACCCGGTCGAACCGACCGCGCTGTCGGGCCCGACACCCGAGCCGAGCGCGCCGTGGGACCCCCCGCGCGGGCGCAGGCTTCCGACCAGACCGAACCGTCCGGAAGCCCCGACGACGGCGGACGCGCGCAGCGGCCTTTGGATAGGGCCTCGCAGATGCGTGCCCCCCACGCCGCCACACC